>Ga0247611_10000116_pt1 | contig 160079 bp, 135 predicted proteins | sample 177DNAGHGhighgp2_FD_192422 | JGI IMG/M metagenome (GOLD analysis project Ga0247611, IMG submission 192422) | Sheep rumen microbial communities from Palmerston North, Manawatu-Wanganui, New Zealand - 1770 DNA GHGhigh gp2 | ecosystem: Host-associated > Mammals > Digestive system > Stomach >...
TATACCAAATCCTTTGTTATTTCGGAAATAATATCTATCTTTGCAATATTAAAAATAATATATAGTATGCTAATCCTTCAAGACTGCATCAATAAATTGACAGACTTCAAGGCAAATTTCAGTCAGAAGTTTGGAATAACTAAACTCGGTATTTTTGGTTCCGTCGCTCGAAAAGAGAATACCGAGAATAGCGATATAGATATTGTCGTAGAGGTTGAAAAGCCATCACTTCGCTTGATGTATGAACTGAAAGAAGCATTGAAGAATCTTTTTGGATGTGAGGTGGATCTTGTAAGATTCCGGGATTCACTTCGACCCTTATTTAAGTCTAACATACAAAGAGATGCTATCTATGTCTGATAATCTATTAACCATATACGACAGACTAGAAACGATTCTTGATTCAATTAATCTTATTCAAGAGTGGAGCAAAGGTCGTTCCTCTGTTAATGATTTTATGGAATCTCCAACTGGGGTAATGGCATTTAACGCATGTGTCATGCGTTTCCAAGTCATAGGTGAACAAGTGGGCAAACTTCTTAAAGACGAACAGAAGCCTTTGGAAGCTTACCCAGACATTCCATGGCAAGCAATATTTGGATTAAGAAATATCATTTCACATGAATATGCCAATATTGATGAAGAAATCATAGTCTCTCTCATTAATGAGGATTTAATCCCTCTGAAGTTTGCCATAGAAGATTTGCTTAAGAAGTTTTCCGAAACTAATATTTGAGACTATGTATAAGAATATGGACGAACCAATTATGACCACTCAGGATACTGAGACAATGGATCTTGAAAAAACACGTGAGTTACAGCATCAAATGGAGAAAGAAGTATACCCACGTTCATAGAATACAATTCTTATCGTTGATGCGTGTCATGCACAAAACATGCATGGTACTTTATAATACTTTAGCTTTTGCGAAATTAACTATTGCAAACCATATGTCAATGGTATATTTTGTGAAACGAGTTGAATCTGGGGTAAGATGATATTTCTCTATTATTTGGAAAACATCACCAATTGTATTCAAACCTTTTTTACGGCAATGTTTGAGTTGAACTTTTGTTATGATTTTCTGATCAACTAAATTTCTCAATGGAGTTGACAAACTGTATTCAGATTTGAGCACCTTTTCTTTCTTGGGGTATTCCTCTTTCTTTTCACTTTTCTTTTCCTCCTTCTTTTCAATTTCCTCTTCTGGAAAAAATTGAAGGGGCAAGAAGGGAAATTCTATTACTCTTTTTCTTTCGTTTTCTATTTTGACATCCCCTTTATCACTATTCTTTTTTACTGGAACATCTCTTAATTCCTTAACCACATTACGTATCCCATCTGTTTTATGCGACCGTAAAACTTTATAGTTAGACGGATTGTTCGTTACAACATCTAATACATCATTCTCATATTTTATTATAAGCTTTGATGCACTTCCAACGAGGAGAATTTTCTTGACTGTTGCAATTTTTTCTTTATATAGAAGAATATCCCCAACCTTCAAACCATTTAATTCATTAGTATTTTTTTCTTCTTGTTTTACTATTGGTGCTAAAGTCTCAATTTTTTCTTTTGATACAATTTGCTTATCCTCCTTCGTGGATTTGAACTTTGTATCCTTCAAAAAAGACTTATATTCATCTATCACGTCCCTTTTTGCTCCTGCTTGACCATAACCTCCAACACCTACGGATTGTTCGTCATAATTATTATCAATTATTATTGCAGTGAGTGATGCCTCTCGCATTATTTTAAGCGACTTTTCTATTATCTGCCGAATTCTTTCTCTAGTATAACCCATTTCGTCAGCAATAATAGTCATTGTTTCCGCTTTCTTATAACCGATGCCAAAGAATTTCCTTACAATAGTTCTTTGGTGTTTATTCAAAACACGAATATAATTCCATGCCTGATATCTACTATAATCCTTTTCTTCAAAAACCTCTACAGCTGAATCTGGACATTCATAAACATCCATATCATCAACCAAATTTGTCATTTCCTTAAGATCCGATGGCAATTGCACAAGATAAGAGATTTTTTCTAAATCCAAATGTATTTTTTCCTCAATATCAGTTATAGATGGCTGATAGTCATTTTCTTGTTCGAACTTTTGAATATATTCTTGTACTCTCCTATAAATTGTTAATTGATTAAGGGGCAATCTAACCAAGTATCTTTGTTTCGCAATATAATCTAATATTGATTGATGAATCCACCATCTAGCATAAATTGGGAATTGAACTTTACGATTTGGATTAAAGTGTTCTATTGCCTTCATTAAGCCAATCGAACCCTCTTGGACAATATCCTCATACTCAACGCCGTGTCCTTTATATTCACGTGCGAAACCGACAACAAGTTTAAGATTTGCTTTTACTAATTGCTCTAAAGCCTTTTTATCGCCTTTATGATATTGATCTAGGAGTTTCTTAAATTTATTTTTATTTAATTCATTTAAAAGAAAAGAATGATCTTCATCTGCAGCAATTGCCTCATGTGGTTTCTCCTCCTGAATAGGAACTAGCACTTCAACAACGGGCTCAACCTTAGGCTCCGAAGATATTTCAACAAAAGTTGGCTTATCATATATTGTACTGGTTGGATTCTCAGCAAGAAACTTCATTAATGCTGTTCTGAAAAGTACTGGTTCCTTTTCTCGAAGAAACTTATACATAGCTTTCAATCCGTTACCCGTATTGAGACCCTCCGTTAATATGTCAAATAGCTCTTTATTAAGATATTTTGCAAATTCCGTAGGATACTGTCTATCAAATTGGTAAACACATGCTTTTTTTGACTCACTACGAGATATGAGTTCTTGAGATGATGCAAAAAATTGACTAAACAGGGAAACATCCCAAAAATCTTTCTTATATTCAAGAATGTCAATTGCATTACCGAAGAAATTGACAATTACTTTTTCTCTATAGCAATCTGCCAACTGTTTGATTAATGAGACATTACCTTTCCTTTTGTGAAGACCATCGAATGAAAATAGCAGTGTATTCCCATAACTAGATAAAATGCTGTTATCACCGATTCCAACACTTTTACATGCTTTCCAAGAATTATCTGAACTACATACCACAAGAAATTCGACTCCTTCTACAGAGTCACGTAAACAGATGTCGCCAACTTTAATAATGTGTTTGCGATTAGAGTCTATAATATCAAAAGGCCCTTTATATTTGGAGTATCTATTTACCAAGTAGATGTTCATTCTTGAACAAAATTCAATAATTTCTCTTCGGATTCACCAAGGAAATAGGACTCAATAAAGTCCCAACGTTGCTCGTTTGTCATCTTGGTGGTAAAGAAGTAGGTGAAGATCCTTTGCGAATATCTAAACTTTTCATTAATACTTGACAAAATATCGTTATGATATCTACCATCCCTAATAAGACCGTTCAGATAATAAGGGTTGTTGATTCGGATAAAGATGGCAGGCTGATCTCCTCCTTGTCTATAATAGTCAGCTAAGCTCAAACTATTTAAGAACTCACAGACTTTTACTATTGGAGCTTGTGTGTCACAATATACGAAAAGTTCATGAGACTTAATGTTGGAATTGTAAGCTGACAAATAAAGATTCCTTGTATTTTCATAACCGCTCTGCAATAGCTGAAAAGACTCCTTACCATCTGATGTCTTATATGTGGTACAATAGGCCGCAGTGTCGCCCCCCAAACCTTGATTAGTAGCATATAGCAACCTGAAGGTTTCAACAAACTGTTCTTTTTTTAATGCGCTATAGCTTGATGGTAGCAGACTTTTCATCTTGTCAATGCTCTGGCGATGACCTGTTGTCTGCATTTCATTTAGGAAACGATGAGCTAACTTGAAAAAATTCTCTACCTCAACTAAAGTGTTTCTAACTGAATCATGAAGAGTTAAAGTTACCTTGTTTCTTAACTCAACATGGAAATCTTTTATAATTTTGCCAGAAGCCATTTTGGACTTAAACATTGGGAAACTGATATTATTATATTTCTTTACCCAAAGTTTATCAGCATCGAGCATATAAATTTTGTCGGTGATATGCGTAAGATACTCATTATAATACCGATAAAAAGACCTCGTTTCGCTTGCTGGAACTTCAATAAAACACTTACTAAACAAACTCTTTGGTCTGACTATCAGGGAATGGAACCTAAGCTTGTTAAGAAGATCATTACTTATAAGGAGTAAGCAACTTTTCAAGTTCTGATCTACATCTTCTGGTGTAGTAGATAAAGGGAATATATATTTAAAATCCGGTGCAGAAATCAGCATGTTTCTTTTTTCACCGTTAATACGGTAAATAGCCATCAATTTCTCCAAAACCATCATGAGTTGATATTGTCTAATTGCTGATAATCCATGAAGTTGGTTGATATATCTGAAATCATTTGTTGAGAAATCAATCTTGGCAATACCTGTAATGTTTGGATCCCTTGCCAAGCGTCCTATCTCCTGCACATAGTCAGACAAACAGCCCGTAGGGGCATGATGATATACTTCATGGATATCAGAAACATCTATACCCATACCAAAAGCCTTTGTTGCACACATAATCGGACTTTCACCTGTTTTGAAAGCATTGGCATATACACTCTTTTCGTCAGGAAATAAACTGGCATGATATCTTGCTACTTTGGGCTGAATATCTCTAATTTCAGAAGATAGATAAATAGCATCTACAGTTCTTCGGAATGGGAAATATACGATAGTCTTACGATTTGCTTCAAGCGCCTCTCGTATTCTCTGGATGGTTAATTTCTTGCGCTTATCTTCATAATTCTGATTAATATTTGACAACTCTATCTCAAAATTGATATTATTTCTTCTAACAACACCGACAAACTTTATGCACGGATCCATGTTGAGCGACCTAATAGTATCAAATATCATGTCGTTTTTACCAGAAGGATCCCATACAGCCGTGGCTGTTAGTGCAAAAATAGGGAACGGATAATTTAGTATTCGTCTCGACTTACGAAGATAATCACCAAGGAACCAGTAATCAACACGGAAATCACGCCCCCACGTTGTTACCGTATGAGCCTCATCAACTACCAACAATCCTAATTGACGGTCTCCTATAAATGTCTTAATGGTGTATGAAAGCAAAAGCTCAGGTGATAGATAAAGCAGATTTATCTTACCTCCTCGTACGCCTTCAAGAGTTGCCTCTTTAGCTGCTGCCGTAACATTGCTATTAATTGTAGCTACCCCTTCATAGCCTGTAAGACCTTCTACTTGATCGTTCATAAGAGCGACCAGTGGTGATACTATAATAGTCAGCAATCCGTATTTTTCTGCAAGATAAATCGCTGCTAATTGAAACAGAAGGCTCTTTCCTGCTCCTGTAGGTGATGTCAGTAGAACGTTACCTGCCTTTTCTCTTTCACCATGATACGCATACTCAGCCTGTTGGATAACTGTCTCGATGATTGCACCTTGGGATATTTCTATGATGTCGCGATTCACACTAAGATCTTTGTACATTCTTAGCTGTCTAAATGAATCATATCCCCAAACTGTTTTTAACAAGTCGAACAATTCTTTTCTGGGCTCTACATTAATATTACGTGATAGCTTATGCATGTGAATCGGACAGCCGAACAACTTAGCTGCCTGCACGAACACTCTTATACCAGGCTCTCCAATTTCCTCTGCCTCTACAGCAAATTTTGTATTGCTGATATGCATTGAATAATAAAGTGATTCAAGGACTTTATAAAGAGAACCGTCTTTTGTTGACAGTATCTGAACATCCTGCCTATCGCTAATTAGACTCTCTGGGGTAAAAGTAACAGGAGAAATTAGATATTTAACATCAACGCAGGAATTGGAATCGGAGTAATTGTCTATATATTGAACCTTCTGACATTGATCTTCATTAATACCAAAAGAATAAAATACACTGTATAAAGTGCTCTCTCCTTCGGTATCTTCAAAATCTGCACTATCAAAATCTGGAATATCCGCATTTGAAGGATTTGGGTACAGATCTAGCATGTTATTATCAAGTACACAAATCTTTTTCTGTAGAACACTTAGACCTGTAATTTGAGTACATAATTTAACAAGCGACTCGATGGTACAGATAGCCAGCTTATCGCTGCCTGTGGACAAAATTGAAATCATCAATCTGTTCTCGTTGACGTTTTCAAGTACAATCTTCCCATTCTCAATGACATAATCATCAAGCAATGAATAATAATTCCCTAAACCTTCAATCAGGTCTGGAGAGATTCCTTTCAAAACAACAATGTCATAATCCTGACACTCGTTGTCTATTTTATTCTTTAAAAAATCAATCGTCATAGCGGATCAAATCGTTATCTAACAGATGATGGTCTACACAAAGCGACTGACTCATTATAAAATCATAAGCAGGCTTGGTCTTACCATACGATAGTAGAGTTGTATTCAGACTAGAGACTCTATCCTGGAACAAGCTATAAATCTTATCACAGACTGAATTTAAGTAGATTTTTGTATTGTCTGAAATATCCTGTTTCTGCCATACTTTTAACAAGTCGAATCTACCAAATGTCTGAGAAGACATAATAGCCATTGCATATGCAATCACACTAGCTTTACCATTCGCATAATGCTTATTGTCTGGTCTTGATAACAAATACTTGTATATAATTAACAAAGCGATGGTTTTTTTGTAATAGTCTTCATCAGGTATGAATCCTCTTTCAACAATAGATTTCATAAAGGCGGCATACATAGTTGTAGCTCCCTTCACTGCGTCAAATGGCAATTGGTTCCAGTTGGACCATATTTTTGCAACATCTTCCTTTGAGAATTTCTTTTTCTTGGGGAAACAGAACTCAAAGTACTCCTTATCTTGTTTCGTTCTTCTTTTCTTACACTCTTCGTCGTACTGGCCTTTTAGTCGCTCATAGAACCAATGAGTAGGCTCATTATTGGCATTCGGGATGAGAATACCACGAGACAATTGCTCGAATTTGGTATTAAATTCATTACTTACTGTAAAATCAGAATACTGAACCTTATTCTGGAAATTTGATGATAGCGCAATATTGCCTGAAATTTTTTCGATATCATCACTTACAATCAACTTCAGCTGAACGAAAACGCCCAACAAATTAACTTTTTTGGTAGGATCTGTTGTGTTGTTGCTATAATTCTTGGCATTGAAAATAACAGCTGTAGTCTGTCCACCATTTATAATGCGGAAGTCCAAAATCTTCTTTAACACCCCCATTGAGATATACTGGGAGAATGATTTATTCTCTGGGTCTGTCACATCCGTCCTCTCAGTATCTTCAAACGAGTCTATTCCTTTGGCTAGTGCTGTGATTCCATTGTTATATGCCAGGAACATCTCGTTTTCTTTACGCAACGTATCAAGCATGGCAACATTTGGTTTCTTGTCTTTGGTTCCTTTTAAACCTAAGAAATAGCGTACATTGTTGTAAAGAAGGTTTGTATTGTAACGTTCATAGAGTTGGAACAATAACTTGGCAGGGAACATTGCCTGAATACATTTATAACCATATTGGCTGGACTCCATCTGAATGAATGGTATTTTATACCTTTTATACTCATCGGATTCAAAGTCGATATCTATAGCCATATGGTCGCTCATTGAGTGCGTGTTGGCATACAGTTTCTTTAAATCCCAAGTATCAGTGAATAGTGGTTTTACGACCGTAACTTTTTTAGCAGTCAGGTTATTAATGATATAGTTAGAAAGAATAACAATGTTGACAGAATTGTATTTCTGAACATTGTCGTAAATAAATTTCAAGGCTCTATATTCTGGTGAAGATGAATCTACATCGTTATATGCAAAGCGAACAGCTTGATTATAAAATCCCTGCGGTCTATTAATCAGCGGTTGACATTCTGTATTACTCTTTGTTTTTACTTCAGGCATAGGATTATAATCAGTATAGAAGAGGTATAAAACTTCTCCATTGACACTTTCTGCATATGCGTGAATTTCGCCAATAGTAACACCGTTGGATTTCGTCAATTTACAATGTTCAATTACTGGATCCGTACAATCCAGTAATTCAATTATTTTATCTAATGCGACTGAAGTAAATGCCATCTCTGGAGTCTGATACTCATCCATTTTAAATTGAGTATCTTCTAATAGGGAGGCAACAAAACTCATTAATTCCTCATTCATCTTTTGTAAAACATTATTAGATTCCTATTTTAGGTTACTTTTTATTCAGCCTCTGTTGGCAATTTTGCAAAGTTAGTAATTATTTTAGAATATCCAATGATTTGTGGAAGAATTTTTAAAGATCTAACCCAAATTAATAAGATCGAAATAGATCAAATTATTTTGGCTATTTCAATCTGATCTCCGACCTTTGCCGAAAAAAGTTATGGAAGAAAAGAAATGGATTACAACGGAACAGATGCTCGAAGCACTGAAGAACGACCCCGACAATGAACATGAGTATACGCACTATCTTGGTGGTATGCTCCGCTCCACACATTGGCTTGAATATGATTCAAAGAAGAATCTCTTTGGTCACTCTACCGATTGGTATGAGTACGACTGGTACACAGAGGCTGAATTTCTGAGTGATTATGCAGGACATTGGTGGCGGAGGGATGCATAGGATTAATCTAAAAGTCCCTTCTCACGCATAAACTCGTCAGCGACATAGAGGTCACCATAAAGATATAATCCTGTAGACTTGTCATGTAAATCCGCACATGTCTGGCTTTCGTAAAACAATTGCAGCGCTTGAACTGGTTCTATATTCATGCGCTTAGCCAATTCCATTGATATTGCACCGATTCGGTTGCTCATTATAATTTCCTGAATCACGGGCGATTTAACAGGATCGTCATATTGCTTCTGTTCCATCAAAAATAAGATATTTATCCGTTATTTCTTGATTAAGAAGACACATCTGATTATTGGGTTGATGTTCAGAAAGTCTTCTCAAAGCTGTTTCTATATCCATCAAACCTGTCATATATAAATTCACAGTATCAACAACACGGTCATTTGCTACACCTCCTTCTATATAGTCATACCCTTCTGCAACATTCTGCCCTTGCCTGCTTTTCACTATAAATTCAAGCCACTCTCTGTCATAAGCAACAAAAACTTTGGTGTTGCATTCCTCTAAAATTGCTTCGCGATTCAATTGATATCTATTAAGTACCGGCTCCTTCTTTCTTCTCCCTGATACTTGTTTTGCCCAATCAACTGCCTGTTGACGAATATTAGTCACATAAAAACCCTTTCCAAAATCTAGATTTGGTCGCCCTATACTACAGTTTGGTTTTGTGATTATTTCCGTACCACCATGAAAAACTAACAATTCATTCATTATTTCCCTCCCATTGTTTCAAACATTCCACCATACCTGTGGCAATATTTTCCCTACTCTCACTATGAAGAGTCTCATAATATGGAACAATATAATTTTCAATCATCCCCACACGCTTCATACGCTGAAACACCTCATAATAGGATGTATGAAGCAGGCGGGCGGTTGCCTCAATACAGGTAGCAACAAAAGCCATTATTACTTGTGTCTTGGGAATTGTAATTATATCTTCCATTTCTTCTCTTAATTGTTTCTGCAAAGTTAGTAATAATTTTGGAATTTCCAATGATTTGTGGTGGATTTTTAAAGATCTTACCAATTTAAACAGACTGAAATCTACGACTGGTACACAGAGGCTGAATTTCTGAGTGATTATGCAGGACACTGGTGGCGGAGGGATGCATAGAATTAAAAAAAGTATCCGAAAATGTGATTTTTGATATGGAACTGCTTAAAAGAAAGATAGTTACTGAGATAATCGTGTGCGATTCTTTTAATATACAGATTACAATACCGTTTTCGTCACTAATAGCAAAAAACAACCAATATTACAAGAAAACAGCTTTTTTACGGATGTTTTTTGGGTAAGTCAAAAAAAATACGTATTTTTGCAGAGTTTATGGAAAAGGTAATATTGGGCATTGACCCTGGAACGAACATCATGGGCTATGGCGTGCTGAAAGTGAAGGACGGCAAGGCTGAGATGGTGACGATGGGTGTGATAGACCTGCGGAAGTTCGGAGACGGCTATCTGAAGCTGGGACATATCTTCGAGCGTGTGACGGGTATCATCGATGCCTACCTGCCTGACGAGATGGCGATTGAGGCTCCTTTCTTCGGAAAGAACGTGCAGTCGATGCTGAAGCTCGGCAGGGCACAGGGCACTGCCATTGCCGCAGCTATCCACCACGGGGTACCCATCCATGAGTATGCGCCGCTGAAGATCAAGATGGCGATAACGGGTAACGGTGGGGCGTCGAAGGAACAGGTGGCAGGGATGCTGCAGCGCCTGTTGAAATTCGACGAGGATGCGAAGGTGAAGTTCATGGATGCGACGGATGCCCTTGGTGCCGCCTATTGCCATTACATGCAGATGAACCGTCCTGAGTCGCAGGCACACTACCGGGGCTGGAAGGACTTCGTAAACAAAAACCCCTCTAAGGTAAAGGGAGGATAGAGTTGAAAGTAAAAATAAAAACGATGCATAAGATAACAGCTATAGTAGGACGGAACGGAAGTGGTAAGACACTGTATGTCGAGAAACTGAGACGGGACATGGCAAGCGACAAGCTGCGCTATATCGCCTTCAGCGACTCGTACGGACCTGCCGTCGACAAAGCATACTACCTGCAACTGCGATGGAACCAACATGACATCGACCCAGAGACTCCCAATGTGCGGGAACTGCTGGAGCGTGCCTATAATATTGCCGGGGAGGACACTCCTGAGCGCCGCGAACTGCAACGCCACCTGTATGAGCTTTTCCACATGGAGCCATTGCTCGACAAATATGTCATCACACTGTCGAGTGGTGAGCTGAGGAAATTCCAGTTGACGAAGACCCTCTTCGCTAATCCCAAACTGCTCATCATGGAGAACCCGTTTATCGGACTGGACGCTGAGACACGCGACCAACTGAAAGACTTGCTGAAACTGCTGGTAGCAGAACACGACATCGACATCATGCTGGTGCTCTCGAAGACCGACGATATTCCTGACTCGGTATCGGAGGTGATAGAGATACGGGATGCACATGTGATGGAGCCCTGCACCAAAGAGCAGTATGACTTCCGACAGGTGAACATCCCGGAGCATGTGTTGTCCAAGGACGAGATGGATGCCATCCTCGACCTGCCATATAAGGACAACGACTACCATACCGACGAGGTCATCAATATGCGAAACGTGAGCATACGCTACGGAGACCGCACCATACTGAGAGACCTCAACTGGACGGTGCATAACGGAGAACGGTGGGCACTGTCAGGACAGAACGGGAGCGGAAAGTCTACCCTACTCTCCCTGGTATGTGCGGACAACCCGCAGAGCTACGCCTGTGACATCACCCTCTTCGACCATCAGCGTGGTACGGGAGAGAGTATCTGGGACATCAAGAAGCACATCGGCTACGTGTCGCCCGAGATGCACCGCTCCTATCTGCGTGACATCCCCGCCGTGAGAATCGTGGCAAGCGGACTGAAAGACTCGGTGGGACTGTATGTGAAACCTAACGAGGAAGAGTATGCCATCTGTAAATGGTGGCTCGACATGTTCGGACTCGAAGGCAAATACAACCGCACATTCCTTAAGATGTCAAGCGGAGAGCAACGGCTGGTGCTGCTTGCCCGCGCCTTCGTGAAAGACCCCCAGCTGCTGATCCTGGACGAGCCCCTGCACGGTCTCGACCTATGGAATCGCAGACGTGTGAAGGACATCATCGAGACCTTCTGCCAGCGGCGTAACAAGACGATGGTGATGGTGACCCATTATGAGGAGGAACTTCCTAACGTGATTACTCACAAGAAATACTTAACAAAACAACAATAACATGACAATGAAAAAGATTCTGTTAGTCATCATGCTCTTTATCGGCATGAACACACAGGCACAGGAAGTGTTCAACGAACTGCGCCAGAAGAACAAAGCCATCGTGGAGAACCAGCAGTCGGCAGGTATCGTACGCGCTATCAGTCAGTTTAAACTGGACGCCCTCAACTACCTCGTCATCAAGATGCAGGAAGAGATGCCCGACTCGTCTGTGTATTTCCTCGACCGTCAGGCTCTTGCCATGGATGACTTCGTACAGTTCTACATCAAGAAACTCGTGCAGTATAACGAGATGCCGCAGGCACTGCAGCAGGAGATGACGAAGATGTTCATGGAGGCAAGCAAGGACCACCCCCTCTTCAAGGATAAGGATAAGGAGATGGTGCTGGCTTACTATAACAGCGGGGAGGCACTGCTGCGCTTCTCACTTGACACTGACTGGGAGAAGGCTTTTGCCTATATCCAGAAGAAAATGGAAAAAAACGAATAGTATTTACCCAATAGAATTCAGCTATTATGGAAAGAACATGGAGATGGTTTGGCAAGAAGGATAAGATCACTCTTGCACAACTCAGACAAATCGGCGTGGAGGGTATCGTCACAGCACTGCATGACGTACCCCTCGGAGAGGTTTGGACAAGAGAGAAGATACGCGACTTGCGTGAGTACATCGAGAGTTACGGCATGCGCTGGAGCGTGGTGGAGAGCCTGCCCGTCGTGGAGACTATCAAGTACGGCGGTCCTGACAGGGATGAGCAGATAGAGGTTTATAAGCAGTCGTTGCGTAACCTGTCGGCAGAGGGTATCCACTGCATCTGCTATAACTTCATGCCGGTACTCGACTGGGCTCGTACTGACTTGTTGCACATCAACCCGAACGGTTCGACAAACCTTTATTTCAACTATGCGGAGTTCGCTTATTTCGACATCTATATCCTCCAGCGTGAGGGTGCCAGAGAGGAATGGGCAGCCTTCGAAATGAGAAACGAGAAGGGAGAGAAGATAGAACGTAACGTGCTGGCAGAGTGTGACGAGCTGGCAAAGACGATGACACCAGAAAAGGAACATAAGCTGGTGGAGAACATCATCATCAAGACACAAGGTTTCGTATCGGGTAATTTCTCGGAGAACGACAAGGCTCCTATCGAGAAATTCCGTCAGTTCCTCGACCTCTACAAAGGTATCGACAAAGCAAAGCTCCGTGCCAACATGAAATATTTCCTGGAAGCCATCATGCCTGTCTGTGAGGAGTGCGACATGAACATGTGTGTTCACCCCGACGATCCCCCCATCGAGATTCTCGGTCTGCCACGTATCGTCCGTACAGAAGAGGACATCCAGTGGTTCCTCGACGCTGTCCCCAACAAGCATAACGGTCTGACATTCTGTGCAGGAAGTCTTTCGGCTGGAGTTTATAATAACGTCGTGGAGATGGCGAAGAAGTTTGCCTCACGCACCCATTTCGTACACCTCCGCTCCTGTCATATCTTCCCGAATGGCGACTTCACAGAGGCAAGTCACTTGGGTGGTCGTGCCGACCTCATCGAGCTGTGCCGTATCTTCGAGAAGGAGAACCCACAGTTGCCGATGCGTGTCGACCATGGCATGACGTTCACCGACGAGAAGGGTGGCATCATGGACGAGTCGAGTCATGGGCATAACTCGGGCTACACCCTCCTGGGTCGTATGTTTGCCCTCGGACAGGTGCAGGGTATCCTTGCCACTGTCGACCGTGAGTTAGGAATAGAATACAAACAACCGGGATTCTTTGATTAGAATTGAAAAATTGAAAAATTGAAGAATTGAAGGATTGAAGAATTGAAGAATTGAAGAATTGAAGTAATCGACGAAGTCGCTTTTACAAAGAGCGAAGCTCGACTAAAAGAATTGAAGAATTGAAGAATTGAAAAATTGAAATATTGAAGTAATGAAACTAAATGATATTTATAGTGGCAATTATAACGCCGCTGAATGGGAGTCTAAAGGTTATGAGCTTCCCAAATTCGATATACAGGCAGTACGACAGAAGACACACGAGGAACCGACATGGGTACACTTCGGAGGTGGCAACATCTTCCGTGCCTTCCCTGCCGCTATCCTTAACGACGCACTGAACACGGGGAAATATGACCGTGGCGTTATCGTCGCCGAGACCTTTGACTTCGAGGTCATCGACAAGGCATACAAACCTTATAACAACCTGTCTCTGCTCGTCTCCCTGCAGAGTGACGGAAACATCGAGAAGAAGGTTATTGCCAGTGTGACGGAGGCGCTGAAGGCTGACCCGCAGTTCGAGGACTGGAACCGTCTGGTGGAGATATTCCGCAACCCCAGTCTGCAGATGATCTCCTTCACCATCACAGAGAAAGGATATTCTTATAACCAAGATGATCTGGCACGCGGTCTGAAGCCCGTCTTCGCCTTAGGTAAGGTGACCGCCCTGCTCTATGAGCGCTTCAAGGCAGGAAGGCTACCACTGACCGTCCAGTCGATGGATAACTGCTCGCACAACGGTGGTCGTGTGAAGGCTGGTGTGCTGGCGTACGCTGAGCGTTGGGTGAATGACGGACTGGTGCCTGAAGCTTTTGCCGACTATGTCCGCAACAAGACGAAGATCACCTTCCCATGGTCGATGATTGACAAGATCACTCCCCGTCCGCACGAGAAAGTAAAGGAGCTGCTGGCAGAGGATGGTTTCGAGGACAACAACTATATCGAGACCGAGAAGCACACCTTCACGGCTCCTTTCGTCAATGCCGAGGAAGTGCAGTATCTCGTCATCGAGGATGACTATACCAACGGTCGTCCCCCACTTGACCTGGGCGGTGCGCTGTATACGACCCGTGAGACCGTTGACAAGGTAGAGACCATGAAGGTGACGACCTGTCTGAACCCCTTGCACACTGCCATGTCTATCTACGGCTGTATGCTGGGATATACCCTTATCTCTGCAGAGATGAAGGACGACGATCTGCGTGCGTTCATCCAGAAAATAGGCTATATCGAGGCAATGCCGGTCGTTACTGACCCTGGTGTGCTGAATCCCTATGAGTTTATCGGCGCTGTCATCAACCGTCGTCTGCCCAACCCGTTCATGCCGGATGCTCCGCAGCGTATCGCCATGGACACCTCACAGAAACTGCCCATCCGCTTCGGTGAGACCATCAAGAAATACATCGCAAGAGGTCTTGACATGTCGAACCTCGTCCTCATCCCACTGACCCTGGCTGGCTATGCCCGCTATCTGAAAGGCATCAAGGACGACGGTACCGCTTTCGAGCCATCTCCCGACCCACTGCTGGAGGAGTTGCAGGCTATCGTGGCACCCCTGGAGATTGGCAAGACAGACCAAGACTGGAGTCCTTTGAAAAAGCTCTACAGCAGAAGTGACATCTTTGGTGTCAACCTCTACGAAGCAGGACTCGGAGAACAGATTGAAGGCATGGTCAAGGAGCTCTATGCCGGCAAGGGTGCCGTTCGTGCTACCCTTCATAAATACGTAGCGGCAAGATAGGCATGGCGAGAAAGAAGAAACCGCTACCCTTACTGGAGAATATCACCATCACCGACTATGCTGCCGAGGGTAAGGCATTAGCGAGAGTCGACGACATGGTGGTTTTCGTGCCATGGGCTGTTCCAGGTGACGTGTGTGACCTGCAGGTCCGCAGGAAGAAACATAGTTTTATGGAGGCAGAGATTGTCTGCCTCCATACTCCCAGTCCTCTGCGTACCCAACCGTTCTGTCAGCATTTCGGTGTGTGCGGGGGCTGTAAGTGGCAGCAACTGCCCTACGAGGAGCAGCTGAAGATGAAACAGCAGCAGGTGTACGACCAGTTGACACGTATCGGAAAGGTACAGTTGCCCGAGTTCCGTCCTATCTTAGGAAGTGTGAAGACGAAGGAGTACCGTAACAAACTCGACTTCGGCTGTTCCAACAAACGTTATCTGACGAAAGAGGAGATAGACAACTTGCCCCATGACGAGAGCCAGAGTCTGAAGGATATCCCTGCCATTGGCTTCCATATCACCGGAGCCTTCGACAAGATATTGCCGATAGAGAAATGCTGGTTAATGGACGACCTGCATAACCAGATACGCAATGAGATACGTGACTATGCCATCCAGAACGGATTCACCTTCTTCGACCTCCGTCAGCAGGTAGGTTTGTTGCGCGATATCATCATCCGCAACTCGAATACGGGTGAGTTGATGGTCATCATACAGTTCCACTACGATGAGGACGGTGATGAGCAACGTGCCAAAGAGCTGTTACAACATATCGCCGGCAAATTCCCGCAGATTACCTCACTGATGTATCTCAACAACCAGAAATGCAACGATACAATCGGTGACCAGGAGATACTGACCTTCAAAGGCAATGACCATATCTACGAGATGATGGAGAGTCTGCGCTTCAAAGTAGGACCGAAGTCGTTCTACCAGACAAATACAGAACAGGCATATCATCTGTATAGTGTGGCTCGTGAGTTTGCCGGTCTGACAGGTGACGAGATGGTATACGACCTTTACACAGGTACGGGAACGATTGCCAATTTCGTTGCCGGAAATGCCAGGAAAGTGATAGGTATCGAGTATGTGCCAGAGGCTATCGAGGATGCTAAAATCAACTCACAGGAGAACCATATTGACAATACCCTGTTCTACGCAGGAGACATGAAGGACATCCTGACAGATGAGTTTATCGCGGAGCATGGTCGTCCTGATGTCATCATCACCGACCCACCCCGTGCCGGTATGCACCCAGACGTGGTAAAGACCATACTGCAGGCAGCTCCACAGCGTATCGTCTATGTGTCGTGTAACCCTGCCACGCAGGCTCGTGACCTGCAGGCTTTGGATGCTGACTATCAGGTGGCAGCCGTACAACCTGTGGATATGTTCCCGCATACCCCCCATGTAGAGAATGTAGTATTATTAATGAAAAGATAGACAGAAATGAAACGACTCATCATCCTCGCCCTGTTGACGACAGGTTTTGTGATGTCAACCCAAGCACAGGACAAAGAGAAGAAAAAGACCCTCATCGAACTGCCCCAGTGGGTAAAGGACATCAAGATCAGCGGCTATGGCATGCTGCAATACCAAGGTATGGACAAAGAAGGTGGTAAAGAGAACTCTTTCAACCTTCGCTTGGCGAGAATCTCGCTGGACGGCAAAATCTCTGACTTCGCATGGAAGGTGCAGATGCAGATCAACGGTAACACCTCCACCCTTGGCTCTTCACCCAGACTGGTTGACCTATGGGCTGAGTGGCAGAAATATGATTTCTTCCGTGTGAAGGCGGGACAGTTCAAGCGCTCGTTTAGTTTTGAGAACCCCATGCATCCTATCAAACAAGGTTTCATGAGCTACTCACAGAACATCAATAAACTGGTTGGCTTCTCTGACCGTACAGGAGAACAGGCTTCCAATGGTCGTGATATCGGTGTACAGATTCAAGGCGACTTCCTGAAGAACAGTCAGGGACGTAACCTGCTGCACTATCAGATTGGTGTCTTCAATGGTGAGGGTATCAACAGGAAAGACCAAGACAACCGCAAGGATATCATCGGCGGTATATGGTTCATGCCTATCAAGGGCATGCGCATCGGTGCCTTCGGATGGACGGGCAGCCGTGTCATCAACTATACCGTTGACGGTGCTTCTGTCAGCAGGAGTGTTCCCAAGAACCGTTATGCGCTCAGTGCGGAATATGTGACAGACCAGGACTGGACGTTCCGCACGGAGTATATACATAGTCAGGGCTATGGCTCTAACCTTAGTGCCGGTGACAAAGCGGATGGTTACTATGCCCTCTGCATCGCTCCTATCATTAAGAAGAAACTGCACGTCAAAGCCCGTTACGACATCTACCGCGACCGCAAGGAATGGGGCTCCAGCAAGACCTTCTACGAGATTGGCGCTGACTACCTCTTCACCAAGAACCTGCAGTTGAACATTGAGTATGCCCTGGTCAACGACCGCACACTCGATAAGCATAACTATAACCTCGTTGATGTTCAGTTAAACTTTATGTTCTAACTGTGTATACAGAGAGCAATCCATAGAGCCGTACTAACAATGAGTAGTGCGGCTCCTATCATATAAAGAGTACGCCTCACAAGACAATATCCAAAGGCATGATGCGCATAAAAATGAATCATCATAAAATCAAACAGATGCGCAAACAAGATAGCTATACCTGTTCCCAATAGCCCCCATTGACGGAAACAGAAAATAACCAATAGAACAAACACAAGGAAATAGGAAGTCTCTAAAACCAGATAAGCGGCAGAACGTCCACGTGCCAGAGTAAGATAGGCTACAGGCAAGGTGGCAGCCTTCAACACCATAGCTACAGCAGAAATCTGCGCCATGGGGACTATCGGTAAGAATTCCGCACTTAGCAACAAGGGGACAATCCATGGCAGACAAAGAATCATAAGAGTCAGCAACGGGGTTACAAGCCATAGGAGCACCTCCATCTGCCGATTGACCATCGCATTGGTTTCTTGCAACCCTTGAACTGCTGAAAGACGAGGGTAATAGTCATTATCCATGGCTGCAAAGACCAATCCTATATAGGTGACCGTCAACAGGGAGCCAGCATTATAGAGTCCTACCATGCTGAGTCCTGCATCGTGCTCCAGCCACCATCGTATCAACAACTCTGAGCCACTACCTGCCAATGCTGCTAAAGTAAAAGCTATACCGAGACGTAACATCCCCATCCCCTCATTGATTATCTGGGAAGAGAACAGCAGCCTCACAGGATACAAGCGATAAGAGGAGACAAGAGCAGGTATCATAGAGGCAAGAGCCATCAGGTTGATGACTGATAATATGGCTGCCTGACCATACTTCCAATATAGAGGTACACTAATAATAACACTGGCTATCGCGGTTATCGTTTGGATGACGGCTAAGGAGCGAAGCTGGCGAGAGCCTTTCAGAATGGCAATCTCACCACCTCCAACTATCGTAAGAGCCACAGCAGGTGCCAATGTCCAATAACCGACAATGACACTCAACAGCACACCTATCAGCGCTGCCATCAGACACCATACACGAACCACGCCGACAAAATGGTGTAGCTTCTTCTCGTTGCATTCGTCATAATACGCTGAGACTTGACGGACAGCACTAACGGAAAGTCCAAAACTGGCTGTCTGGGACAAGAAATTCATCGTGACAGTCAACAATGACGCCAGCCCCATGCCGGCAGTTCCCAGAAAAAGGGCTGCGAACTTGTTACGCACAAGTCCTGCTATGACATTAAGACCTTGTACACTTCCAAAAACACTAGTGTATTTCAGTATATGCCGATAACCGTTACTATCTTCCTCAACCATCTCTTTCTTTAATTTCTGAACGCAAAAATACAAATAATATTACGATTTTACAAATTATTTCGTACCTTTGTCGCATGTTACTATCTGTCATCATACCTGTCTATCGAGTAGAGCATACCCTCCAACGCTGTGTGGAAAGTGTGCTGAGCCAAGGTGTGGACAACATGGAGGTCATCCTGGTGGATGATGGTTCACCAGACAATTGTCCTGTGTTATGTGACGGTTGGGCAGAGAAAGACGCTCGGGTGAAAGTGATCCATAAGGACAACGGAGGGTTGAGTGATGCCCGTAATGCGGGCATTGAGATGGCGACAGGTGACTATCTCACCTTTGTGGATAGTGACGACTATGTAGAAGACGACACCTACCCTGCCCTTCTGCAGATCATGGCAGAACATCCCGATTATGACCTCTTGGAATATCCGATTGTCAACAGACTCTCTTTGGAAGACAGGACCTACCAGCAGACACAGGAGTACTGGCTGGACACCAAAGCATATCTCCATACTTACGCATGGAACAAGATATACCGGCGGCATTTGTTTGATGACATACGCTTCCCCGTAGGAAAAATCTTCGAGGACGTATACACCTTCCCACAACTTCTGAGAGCAGCGACCACCATAGCTACCACGCAAATGGGGGGCTACCACTATTGCCCCAACCCTCAGAGCATTACAGCACAGGCTGATGGTGCCGCCTTGTCGATGCTGCAGGATGCCCATCTGCAAAACGGAATGCCGATGGACGACATCTATTATCTACATCTCGCCAATATCCAGTCGGACGTATGGGAACGCACCGGACAACCAATCCGCTTGGCTGCAAGACAAGTTGACATAGCACACTTCCATGGGAAAGACAAGCTAAAAGCAATTATACTTAACACACTAGGAATAAAGAAATTATGCCAAACCAACAAACTCATACATCTCATCAAGAAACCCAGCCGCTGGTGAGCTTTATCATCACCTATTATCAAATGCCCGTACAGATGTTACAGGAATGCTTAGACAGTATCCTGCAACTCTCCCTGCGCTCCTTTGAACGGGAGATTATCATTATCGATGACGGCTCTGAAAAGAGTCCTATCAATGAGCTGGGAGCATATGAGGACGACATCATCTATGTACGACAGAAGAACGGAGGGGTCAGCGTGGCACGCAACAAGGGACTGGACATCGCTAAGGGAACATTTATTCAGTTTGTGGATGCTGATGACGTACTGATACAGGCTCCCTACGAGCAATGCTTGGATATCGTGCGCTATCAGGAGAATGTGGATATGGTGATGTTCAACTTCTCCACCAACCGGCATAGCAATGTGACACCTGAGTCAGTCACGCCCGTCAATGGCTCCTATTTCATGCGCAACAACAATATTCATGGGGCAGCATGGGGATACCTGTTCAACAAAGCTATCCTCGGGGAATTACGATTCACCCCCAGTATACAATATGGTGAAGACGAGGAGTTCACGGCTATGTTGATACTAAGGGCTGAGAAGTTATATGCCACCAATTATCAGGCGTACTTTTACCGGAAGCACCAGTCTTCGGTTACCAGTCAGACCGACCCTGCCCATATACAGAAACGGCTGGACGACTCATATACCATCATCACAAAAATGAATACGCTCACCGACAAGATGGCGCATACGGATAAGCTCGCCCTACAACGGAGAGTAGCCCAACTGACCATGGATTATATCTATAATATCATCGTGAAAACAAAATCTAAGAAAGAACTGGACCAGCGCATCCAACAACTATACGATAACGGACTGTTCCCGCTTCCTGAAGGTAAATACACTTCCCAATATACATGGTTCCAGCGGATAGTGAATAACAGCATGGGACGTTCCATCCTGCTCCATACGCTTCCACTATTAAAGAAAGAAAGATGAAAATATTGCTCATAGGAGAATATAGCAACGTACACAACACATTAGCCAAGGGACTGCGTGAGTTGGGGCATGAAGTGTGCGTGATATCCAATGGTGACTTCTGGAAGAACTATCCACGAGACATTGACGTCTCGCGGAAACCCGGAAAGATTGGGGGCATCCAACTACTCTGCAGACTATGGACACTGCTACCAAAAATGCGAGGCTATGATGTCGTACAACTGATCAACCCAATGTTCTTTGAACTCAAAGCGGAACGACTTTTTTTCTTCTACGACTATCTGAGAAAGCATAACAAGCATATCTTCCTTGGAGCATACGGCATGGATTGGTATTGGGTGTACACCTGTACCCATCAAAAGCCCCTCAGATATAGTGATTTCAATTTCGGTGCTGAGGTACGTACAGATCCGGAAGCGGTGAAAGACCAGAATGACTGGATTGGTACAGAGAAGGAACGACTGAACAAAAGAATTGCCATGGATTGTGATGGTATCATCACTGGACTCTACGAATATCAGGTATGCTATCAACCTGCTTTTCCTGACAAGACACGTTTCATACCTTTTCCCATAGTATTGCCAACCACCGACCATCAGCCGACAACGCATAGTAAACTGCGTATTTTCACTGGTATCAGTAAGAACAGGAGCGCTTACAAGGGAACTGATATTATGCTGAGGGCAGCACAGGAGGTCGCAAAGAAATATCCACAGCAGATAGAACTGAGAGTTGCTGAAGGAATACCCTTTGAACAGTATCAGCACATGATGGATGATTGTGATGTGATTCTCGACCAGCTTTATAGTTACACACCAGCAATGAACGCACTCTTGGCTATGTCGAAAGGTATTATTGTCGTGGGAGGCGGAGAACCAGAGAATTATGAGATACTGGGAGAGAAAGAGTTACGTCCTGTCATCAATGTGTTACCCAACTACGAGAGTGTATGCCATGAACTGGAAGAACTGGTGCTGCATCCTGAACGCATCCCAGAACTGAAACGGCAAAGCACAGAATACATACGAAGACACCATGACTACCTCAAAGTAGCACAAAAGTACGAGACTTTCTACAAAGAAAAAGGCTGATACTCTTTCGAGCGTCAGCCTTTATTCTTCTCAAGGAGTTTGATTTACTCAGCAGCAGGTGCCTCAGCCTCAGCAGCAGGAGCCTCCTCTGCAGGAGCCTCTGCGGCAGCAGCCTCAGCAGCTTTTGCAGCCTCTTCCTCAGCCTTAGCAGCCTCAGCAGCAGCCTTCTTCTCAGCTACCTTCTTGGCAATCTCCTCATTCATCTTCTTCTCCTGTGCAAGTTCCTTCGCAGCAGCATCCTTCTTAGCTTTTGCCTCATCAGCAGCTACTTTTTCAAGACCCTTCTGCTTGTCTGCCTTCCATGCATCGAACTTCTTCTGAGCAGCAGCCTCATCGAAAGCGCCCTTCTTCACACCACCGCGGAGGTGCTTCATCAAGTAAACGCCCTCACGGCTGAGGATGTTACGAACAGTGTCTGTTGGCTGTGCGCCAGTCTCTACCCAGTAAAGTGCACGATCGAAATTCAAATCTACTGTGGCAGGATTGGTGTTTGGATTGTAAGTACCAATCTTCTCAGTAAATTTACCATCACGTGGTGCTCTTACGTCAGCGATAACGATGCTGTAGAAGGCATAGCCTTTACGTCCACCGCGCTGCAGTCTGATTTTTGTTGCCATTGTTTTTGACTTTAATTGTTAATTAATAATTTGAATTTCTTTTAGTCGTTGCGCTTTGTAAAAGCGTCTTTACGACGGTTTTATGCTACTATCTCGTAATAGCGGCTGCAAAGGTACGCTTTTTTTTGCATTCCGCCAAATTATTCTGCAAAAACTTACTGTTTGCGCAAGGTGACACCTGCCTGCATGCCATTGACACTCTTCATCAGCGAGGTGACTGTCCTGATCTGCGAGTTACTTGATTTAGCACCCAGGCTCTTGAAAAGATTCAGCAGTTTGGTAGCATCTGTGACGAACTGCATATCCTTACCATCTATCTGGGTAGTGACATTGAGTGCCTTCACACCGGCAATCGTCAACTGCAGCTTAGAGTCTTTGACAGTCCACTTTCCCTTTGATGTCTTACCATTCAGGGTCTCTGTGAAAGTACCATCCTCTTTGAAAGTCATTACGAAAGCTCCTGGCTTGATACCATAGCGTGTAAGATACTCCTGCAGTTTGTTCTCGAGTTTATTCGCTGCGATTTTGGAACCTACCTTCGCGAGAATATTATCTGACGTGAAGACGATAGCGGGTTCTGTATATGACCAAGTACCGATGATCTTGTCTTGGGTAGCTTGTTTACTCTTAGAGAACACTGTAGTCAGGTTACTCACAACACCGTCTGTCGACGAGCCACCCAACACACCGCTTAGGATATCTTTCACGTCTTGAGCCTGAGCAACATTTCCCATCAGGAGCATCAGGCACACCATCAATGTTTTCATCATGTTTTTATTCATTACTATTTCAATATTTACAAAATTGCGGCAAAATTACTATTTTGGACGATAACACCAAAATAAATTAAAGGAAATTTGGGTTTATAACTTTTTTTTCGTAATTTTGTTTTCCGTATGGAAGGTTTATCAATTCTCATTCCCACTTATAACGACCGTTGTATCACACTTGTTCGTACACTTCTGGAACAAGCTGCCATATTGAATATTGACTACGAGATCATTGTTGCCGACGATGGCTCCAATCAGCAAGAGGTCTTACAAGAGAACGCACCTATAGCAGAGATGGATCATTGTCGCTATCTGGTCCGGTCCTCTAACAAAGGACGTGCTGCCATCCGCAATTTCCTAGCCCAGCAAGCCTCCTTCCCTTGGCTGCTGTTTCTCGACAGCGATATGGTCGTGTGCCGTCATGATTTCTTACAGAAATATATACAATGCAAGAATGACGTAGTATATGGCGGAGTGACCATCAGAGGTGCTGTTGATGGTAATTTGCGCTATCTCTACGAGCATGCTTCCGAACATGAATATCGGGTGGAAAAGAGGATGCAACAGCCCTACCGGGATTTCCACACTGCCAACTTCATGATACGCCGTGAACTGATGTTGCGATTTCCTTTCGATGAACGTTTTCGGTATTATGGATATGAGGATGTCTTCTTTGGTATCACACTAGAAGAACACCACATTACTATCCAACATATCGACAATCCCATGAGCTTTGAGATTTTCGAGAATAACGTGGATTTTCTTCTCAAGACGGAAGAAGGATTACGTACCCTGTATACTTTCCGTGACGAGCTAAAAGACCATTCCCGAATGTTGCAGTTTATCTCATCGCAGCTTAGTCTGACCCTGTGGCTGCTGCAGAAATGGCATCATATCATGGGAACCTGGGAACGTCAGCAGCTCGTCGGCAATCACCCACAACTATGGATCTTCAAGCTCTATAAAATAGGCTACTACCTCGATTACGCTAAAAGACAATCGTCCGTAACCAATCCTTGAGAAAACCCTTATATTGATTCTGTGAGTCACTGATCAGCACCACGACCTGTCTGCCATCGGCAAGACGGGGACCTATGCACATCCCCTCATAATTGGCAAAGCTACGTGCCGTCAAGTTCAATTTCGTCTTAAAGGATACCAGCAGTTTTTTCTCAAGGAGCTGTCCTTCGTTCTCTTTGGCGGGTGTCACTATATATACCTTATTATATACATAGGAGCCGATATTCTTCTTGGGGTTGAACACCTCACGCTCCATCACCAACAACCTGCCGTCTTCCAATGCCGCCAAGGCAGGGACACCCAGTGTGTGTTTCCCCTCACGTTTTTCCTGTGACTTTTCATCCATCCGGTAAAGCCAATGGCAGGCGGGACGGAAATCATCTCCAAAGCTCTGCAGACGCGAGAGACTATCACCTTTCATCGGTTTCTCCGTTATCGTATAGAACCGACCTGTTTGCGGCTGATAAGTCAACGCCTCTAACCCTTTGTTACTTTTCGCCTTTTTGAAGACGGAAGGCATCTGGAGTCTGCGCCCGGTCAGTATCCCGCTCATCGCATATTCCAGCACTTCATTATCAGTTTCCCCACTTATCCATACCGTACTGTCTTTCGGAAAGAAACAGATGCCCTCATCATCACGGTTCATTTTCCCGGAAGAACGGAAACCATGTTCCGAAGCATGCAGGATATCACCGGTGATAGAATCTATGTCGATGGTGAAGAGGTGGAAACCGCTTTCCGCTGCCTTGTCGTTCACTACCGCATAACGATTACCTCCCAGCCAGGTGATACCACTATAGTTACCTGCAGGTATCGTGGTATGGAACGAGCGTTGCTTCCGCAGTTCCACATGATACTCTTGGGCATTGGCACCTGTTGTCATCACCCAACAGCAAACTGCCAACAGCCATTTACTCATAATCATCTATCACGGAGTTCATAAAGTCCATCATGGGTTTTGCCGCCTTGAACATCTTCGCCATCTGGTCAAGCCATTGGTCACCCTCATAGAAATCGTCACTGACATGATGCCAGGCACAATAGTCCTTCAGTCGCAGGTAGTGCAGATATGGATAGTCGCGAGGGAAACCTGCCGGACAGGTCTTCAACTTCTCCAGTCCGAAGCCTTGAGGACTCTCCCAGTTAGCTTTCTCTGGAGCACCAAAGTATTTCTTAAACTCCTTCGTCTCCACACAACGCAACCATTCCTCTTCATTCGCCATGATCTCGTTACGACAAGATGTCAGGATGTTAGTGGGCAACCAGTAATTACCAACAGCAAGCAGACAATGGTCTGGTTCCAGATGGATATAGTAACCACCACGCAACGCTTTCTTGCCATGCGCATTGATATATGCACCGAAATGGTTCTTATAGGGCGATTTGTCGGGAGAGAAACGTGTGTCGCGATAGAAACGGTAAGTTGCATCCTTCACCGTCACGTGCGCTATCGAGTCATCGAACTCGGTAATCCGGGCAATAGCCTTCACCACACCTGCCTCAAACTCAGCCTTTGCCGCTAAATACTCGTCCTTGTGTTCTTGGAACCAGGGACGGTTGTTGTTTTTCATCACTTCCTTCAGGAAGTCTATCATCATTTTACTATCCATTCTTTACACGATATCCGAAAATACCCCCTAAGGGATTGGGCAAAGTTAGTAATAAAAAAGTAACAGTGCAAATGTTTCGGAAGAAAATGATGAGTTTGTGGGATTTTTTGTACCTTTGCACCATCAAAGACAACCACATAAAAGAATGCAAAGACTACTGATTACATGGATACTACTGCTAACAGCCATAAATAGTTGCTGGGCACAGAGTCGTAGTACAAAGGTGCGTAACAAGGAGTGCCCGTCCTATATCTACCGAGTGACACTGCGCGACAAGCAGAACTCCCCCTACTCTATTGACCGTCCTTCCCGTTTTCTCTCAAGACGCTCCATAGAAAGAAGGAGGAAGCAGAACCTGCCACTGGACTCCACCGATCTTCCCGTTACTCCCAAATACGTACGACAGATAGAATCCAGCAGGTCTGTCATCATTGGGGAAAGCAAATGGAACAATACCGTACTGGCACAGATGAAAGACACCAGTGATGTGCAGCGCATCCGCCAACTCCCTTTCGTCATGGATTGCAAAATGGTATGGAAGGCACCCGACTCCATAGCTCCCACCGCACTGAAGACAAAATATGAAGAGTCTTTCCATGAATGGGACTCTGTGGCATCATCACCCTACGGTCGTGCTGATGCACAGATTAAGGTCGTCAACGGTAATCGTCTGCATGACATCAATTGTATGGGTGAAGGCATGATGATTGGCGTTCTGGATGGTGGTTTCAAGAATGTAGACAAGATTCCTGCCTTCAGCAAGGTGGATATCAAAGGGACACGCGATGTCGTCTACCCCACCTCACCGTCTGTCTTTTACGAGATAGACCATGGCACGAAAGTGTTATCAACGATGGCAATCCAACATCCCAATTATTATATAGGTACTGCGCCTAAGGCGAGTTACTGGCTCGTCAGGTGTGAAGACACCCAGACAGAACAGGAGATTGAGGAGGACTATTGGGCAATAGCCGCTGAGTTTGCGGACTCTGTAGGATGTGACCTCATCAACTCGTCACTGGGATATAATGATTTCGACAAGGGCTATGAGTCACATAAGCTGTGGCAACTCGACGGACACTCGACACTCATCAGCAGAAGTGCGTCACTGGCTGCCAAGAAAGGAATGATACTTGTCAACTCGGCAGGGAACTCCGGTATGGGACCATGGAAGAAGATTACCTTCCCCGCAGACGCAGATGACTGTCTGACAGTGGGAGCCGTCACTGATATGCTGACCAATGCGCCCTTTAGTTCTGTGGGACCTACACAGGACGGTCGTGTCAAACCTGATATCGTAGCCATCGGCAGTCCTGCGACAGTCGTCACTGGCAGAGGGTCAATCGCGGAGGACATGGGCACCTCCTTCGCTGCCCCCATCATCTGTGGACTGACTGCTTGCCTATGGCAGGCATTACCAGGAAAAACCGCACTGGAGGTGATGGAACTCATCCGCCAGTCGGGTAATAATAAAGAGCATCCAGATAATGTCTTTGGCTATGGACTACCAAATTTCTGGCGTGCCTATATGGTAGGGAAGATGAAGTAAGAAGTAAGAGATGAGTGAGAAGCGATATACACTGCATACGCTGAACGCGCTGGTAAGAGAGGCGATCGCTGCGGAACTGCCCGATGAGTATTGGGTGGAGGCGGAGCTTTCGGAATGCAGGGAGAGCCGTGGGCATTGCTATATGGAACTCGTCGAGAAAGACGAGACTTCCAACACTCCTGTCGCCAAGGCATCGGCGAAATGCTGGAAACAGACCTGGGCGATGGTACAACCTTATTTCGAGCGCACCACCGGACAACCGCTGAGGGCTGGCATGAAAGTACTGCTGAAGGTCTATCCGCAGTTTCATGAGGCTTTCGGCTTCTCGTGGATTGTCACCGATATAGACCCTAACTATACCTTGGGCGATATGGCACAGCGTCGCCAACAGATTATCGCCCAGTTGAAAGCCGAGGGTGTCTTCGACCTGCAACGGGAACTGGTGATTCCCCGTTTCTGTCAGCGCATCGCAGTCATCTCTGCAGCAACAGCGGCAGGATATGGTGACTTCTGCCGCCAGTTGGAGGAGAACGAATACGGACTGGTGTTCTACCCCACCCTGTTTCCTGCTGTCATGCAAGGTGAGCAGGTGGAACAGAGTGTCATTGCTGCCCTGAACCGTATCAACGGACATGCCGACGACTATGACGTGGTGGTGATTATCCGTGGGGGTGGCTCAACCAGTGACATGAGTGGTTTCGACACCCTGTCGCTTGCCGAGAATGTCGCAAACTTCCCCCTGCCTATCATCACTGGAATCGGTCATGACAGGGATGAGTGCGTACTGGATATGGTGTCGAATACAAGAGTGAAGACCCCTACTGCCGCAGCTGCTTTCCTGATTGCCCATCTTGCTGACACCCTGCAGCATCTGAACGACCTGCAGCAACGATTGTCGTTCATGCTCACGATGTTCAAGACCAACTTTGAACATCAGCTGGACCAGCGGTATGAGCGCATCTGTCATGCCATCCAGCAGCGCATCACCCAGGAACGGCATCATCTGGAGATGGTGGAACAGCATACAGCACTGCTCGACCCCGCCCTGCTCCTGCGTCGCGGATATAGCATCACGCTGTTTCACGGAAAGGCTGTGCGCGACCCTCAGCAGCTAAAGGCGGGGGACGAGATAGAGACCCGGGTGGAGAAAGGAGTGATTATGTCGAGGGTTGAGAGTTGAGAGTTGAAAGTTGAGAGTTTAGAGTTTAGAGATATGAAGTACGAAGAAGCATTAAGACAACTGGACGAGATTGTCCAGAAAATGGAGCGTAACGAATACAGTATCGATGAGTTGACAACGCAACTGAAAAAGGCGCGAGAACTCATCCAGCAATGTAAAGATAAGTTGACAAAAACGGACGAGGACATCAAAAAGATACTCGAAGACGACAAATAATGCACATTTCATTTGCAAGTGTGCCACAAAATGTGTACTTTTGCACACAATTGATAAGAAAAAGGACTAAAATTATTACGATATGAAAGATTTAGACTGGGGAAACCTGTCGTTCGGTTATATGAAGACCGACTACAACGTTCGCTGTTACTATCGTGACGGCAAATGGGGCGAGATTGAAGTTTGCTCCGACGAGTATCTGAACCTGCACATGGCAGCAACCTGCCTGCACTACGGTCAGGAGGCTTTCGAGGGACTGAAGGCCTATCGCTGCAAGGACGGTAAGGTGCGCATCTTCCGTGTAGAGGAGAACGCTGCCCGCCTGCAGTCCACCTGCCGTGGTATCCTGATGCCGGAACTGCCGACAGAGCTGTTTATCGAGATGGTCAAGAAAGTGGTACGCCTCAACCAGGAGTGGATTCCCACTTACGAGAGTGGCGCTACCCTGTATATCCGTCCCCTGCTGATCGGTACGAGTGCCCAGGTGGGTGTTCATCCTGCCAAGGAATACTGCTTCCTTATTTTCGTGACACCAGTAGGTCCGTATTTCAAGGGCGGATTCTCCAGCAACCCATACGTCATCGTTCGTGACTACGACCGCTCGGCTCCCCTCGGAACAGGAAAGTACAAGGTCGGTGGTAACTATGCCGCCTCCCTCTTTGCCAACAACCTCGCCCATGAGAAGGGTTATGCCTGTGAGTTCTACCTCGATGCCAAGGAGAAGAAGTACATTGACGAGTGTGGTGCCGCCAACTTCTTCGGTATCAAGAACAACACCTATATCACTCCAAAGTCCACCTCTATCCTGCCCTCTATCACTAACAAGAGTCTGATGCAGGTCGCTGAGGACCTCGGTCTGAAGGTAGAGCGCCGTCCTATCCCTGAGGAGGAACTGGAGACCTTCGAGGAGGCAGGTGCCTGTGGTACAGCCGCTGTCATCAGTCCTATCTCCTATATCGATGACCTGGAGACCGGTAAGCGTTATGACTTCGGTGAGAAGCCGGGTCCTATCTCCAAGAAACTCTTCGACACCCTGCGTGGCATCCAATATGGTGAGATTGAAGACAAGCACGGCTGGACAACTGTTGTGATTGAATAATAACAGATCAGTGCTACTGACGCTATGAAGAAGAGTGTGGAGATGATGAAGGGACACAAGGCGGAACTCTTCTGGCTGTTGCTGAGTTTCATCGGCTGGTTTATCCTGTGTTGCCTCACCTTAGGTTTCGGTTTCATCTTCCTGATTCCATACATTAACTCGGCTCTCGCTCATTACTATGAGGATCTGAAAGCAGAGAACGCATAAGCAATAATCCAAAAACGCCCCACGCTGGTTAGTCAGCGTGGGGCGTTTTTTATGCAGTATATCCGTTTATTTCAGGATGAACTTCTTACCGCCAATGATATAGATACCCTTGGCTGGTTTTCCATTGATACGACGACCTTGCAAGTCGTAAACGCTCTCCGTCTGCAGATGCTCCACCTTGGTCACCTTCATACCCATTGGTGTTCCGTCATTAATCAGATAAGGATCGGAATAGTACAGGGGTACCTCGTCGGTTGCTCCCTGGCGAGTATAAGTCATGATGAAATCGACAAGTACACTATCATCAGTATCCTGTACCAGTCCGTTGAGGTCGAGGACTTGTGTGTAGTCGATACTGCCATTGGCAGGAATCGTCACCTCCTTCGTCAGCACCTTGTCAGACTCGATGTTAATGTATCCGTCTTCATCCACCTCATATTCCTTATTGAAGTCGGTCACATAACGCCTCAAGGTCACCGTACCCTCAAAGGCTGTTGCCTCAGGATTGACAATCTTGCTGCTAACCGTCATCTGGGTACCCTTTACGATATAGTCTGCCAGTTCGTCATCGACAGATTCTATGGGAGAAACAGTAAGGTTATCTATTGACAGGTCGTAATTAGGTTGGATGACAAACAGCTCACTCTCATACATACTGACAGGCAGGTCTAACTCATTATACTTATAGCAGCCAACCTGGTGTAACACATCTTGATTACCATCGTTATTGATGGTCAGTTTCAAATCATAGCTCTCCCCTGGTGCCAGACTGACAAGTTCTGCTTCACTACCTTTCTGTTCCAAATTATTTTTATTAGAACCGATAAAGTCCGACAACATCACATAACCAAAGAATTCTTTTTCACTCGTATTCTTGACCGTATAAACAACTTGATAGCTGTCGTCAGCATTCAGTACATACGTATCGTCAGCATTCTTCTTGAGCGCATCAGTCAGGTTACACTTGCCTTCAAGCGTAACACCTTGCGTCTTGTATTCAACATCCGTGGCAACACCTTCGCCCAAAGGAACTCCATCCTCCATTGTCGTGAGAAAGAGGCTGACGGGAGTCCGTTGCTCAGTTTTGTAATCCATATCTATTTCCTTTGTCTCACCTGGTCCAACCATGACACCGGCACCATAATTCTCCATTGGCCTCCACATTTCATCACGTCCCAGTCGGACAGTGCGTTGGAATGTCTTGTCACTGCTCTTGTTCTCCAAGGTCACCTTCACTTTGTACCGTTGCTTCTGAGTAGTTTTCTGTTTCGTCACTTCCATTTTCACGGTCAGCCAGATGGGACGGCAGTCGAAAATAAGGGTATTCTCACTGATCTTGAACATGATCTTATAGGTCGGATAGAAGTATCTCCATGGCTCTTCTTTCTTATATCTCCAGACGAACTCTAAAGTATAGGTTCCATCACCCAGGTTGGCACCCACTTTAAGTGGCAACCTGTATAAGTTTATTTTCTCACCAGCATTCAACCCCATCATCTCCTCATCAGGGTTCAATGATGGAATCTCCTGAACAATCTCCCCGTCAGCATTTTTGACAACAGCACCGTATATAAATTCCTCTGTAGTATTTGTTATGTTTTCAACAAATTGAGTAATTGCGCCTGCCAAGTCAAAGTTCTGATCAAGTGATGCTCGCTGATAATTATAATTACCACACCACTTGAAGTATCCTGTCATCAGATGCTCACTGCTCTGTGGTGTAGAGGCAGGTTGGATACCGATAACGGCACTCTGCATACCAGAGAAACCAGAATCACCCGTTCCGCCACCCTCATATTTCTTTGATGGGTTACACAGTGAGAGTCTGAAGGCAAGATCCTGTGTATCATACCATCCCCAATTGATATAGAAGAGATCTTCCTTTTCGTAACCATGAACGACGAAGGCATGACCGCCTCCATTAGACTGTCCATTATATAATACCGGACGACCGTTCACCATCTCCTGATAGATCATCTTCACCCAATCAGTATAGGCATAGTTCCTCCGCTCTATCAATTTGATAGTGGAGGCATCATAGTTGAAATAGTTAACGAAACTATATGTCGTCAAAGCACCTTTCGCAGAAGAATTATTTGGCGTATATTGCATATTCACAGACTGTCCTACCAGTCGCATCAGTTTTGCCACAGCGTCTTTCTGCTCCTGGGTGCCACCGACTTTGTTTCGAGTACCATAGGTCGGGAGCATCAAATCCCAGTCCAGTGTCTTGCTGACATCAAAGGCTGGTACTGTTATACCTTTGGAGTTGTTATAGTATTCACCTGGTAACTCTGTGATCTCAGCCGGGAATTTGTGGTAATACAATATCTGCGCCATTGCCGTAGCAACACATCCTGTCAGCGAGAGTCTATTAACCCAAACTCCTTTATTGTTTTTTATTTTATACCTTGGACACATATAATTATAAGGTCCACCCTGCCCCCACTTTGATGTCATCAAGGGCTTGATCTCTTCCCCGAGGGTCTCTACGGAAGCGGAGCGCAGCCCATTGGCTATCATGTACTGCATCTCCTGCTGATACTGCTCGAAGAGGTCCTTCATACCTTCTGGCATGTCGGAGGGGTTCATCACTGAAGTCTCACTGTAGCCAAGGATCGCCGGGGCACAGTCGTCACCAGCCACTACCACGAAACCACCACCCTCCACGTTAAAGGCATAGACCAGTGACTGACCGGTCTCCACACTGGTGAGGGAAATAGTCTGGGCAGCCCTTCGTGCCGCACTTGACTTGAAATTCTTTGCCATAAAATCACGGGCTAACTGTGTAGCCTGCTGGCGGTCAATACTTGTTGCACAGAGTGTACATGACACCCATACGGCAACCATTAAAGTAAACAGTTTCTTCTTCATAGTGATGCAAAAGTATAAAAAAAATAACACAAAACACACAAAAAAGGAAAAAAAATGATTACCTTTGCAAAACAATGGGAAAAGGAAAATTAGCAAAGTTCGCTGATATGGAGACATACGATTGTGTCTTCCAGTATCCGTATTCCGTGGTGGAACACGTTCCGTTTGAGATGCAGGGACACTGGCATGAGGCGAATTTCCATAACGACAACCCTATCGTGCTGGAGTTAGGTTGTGGCAAGGGCGAATATACTGTCGGGCTTGCCAAGCTATACCCCCACATAAACTTCATCGGGGTGGACATCAAGGGAGCCCGTATGTGGACAGGTGCCACACAAGCTATCAAGGAAGGACTGAAGAATGTCGCCTTCCTGCGTACGAATATCGAGATCATCGACCGTTTCTTCGCTCCTGATGAGGTACAGGAGATATGGCTGACGTTCAGTGACCCACAGATGAAGAACCCTCGTAAGCGACTCACCTCCACCTACTTCATGAACCGCTACCGCCGTTTCCTCATCGACGGTGGCATCATCCACCTGAAGACCGACTCCAACTTCCTCTTCACCTACACTACATATATGGTGGAGAAGAACCACCTGCCTTTAGTTCTCCGCACTAATGATTTATACTCTGAGAACTCTGAGAACTCCGAATACTCAGAGGCTGCCTCCATCCAAACCTACTACGAGCAGATGTGGATAGACCGTGGATTGAACATCAAATATATGAAGTTCCACCTGCCACACGAGGGCGAACTGGTAGAGCCTGACATTGAGATTCCATTAGACGATTACCGTTCCTATCGGCGTGACAAGCGCAGTTCGTTAGAAACAGCGAAATAAAAAGAAAAGTGCTTCCGGATTTGGAAGCACTTCTTGTTTTATTGCATGTCGTAAACTACTTGCATGAGTTTCTTGCCGATAGCGTCAGCCTCCTCCATGGTGTTCGCCTCGCTATAGACACGGATAATCGGCTCGGTGTTCGACTTGCGCAGGTGCACCCACTTGTCGGGGAAGTCAATCTTCACACCGTCAATATCATTCACCTGTGCGGTCGGATCAGCAGCAAACATCTCCTTCACCTTCACCAGGATGGCATCGACATCCGTCTCCGGGGTCAGGTCGATGCGGTTCTTAGCAATCTGGTAGTCGGGGAAGGTAGCACGCAGCTCACTCACCTTGCATCCCTTCTTAGCAAGGGAGGTCAGGAAGAGGGCGATACCCACCAGGGCATCACGACCGTAGTGGCTCTCGGGGTAGATAACACCACCATTACCCTCGCCACCGATGACGGCATTCACCTCTTTCATCTTCGTGGTGACATTCACCTCACCCACGGCAGCAGCCGTATAACAGCCCCCATACTTCTGGGTGACATCACGCAGGGCACGGGTAGAACTGAGGTTTGAAACGGTTGCCAACGGCTCATTTCTCATTTCTCCTTTCTCATTACTCATTTCTGAAAGGACATAATCTGCTACGCTGACCAGCGTATACTCCTCACCGAACATCTTTCCGTTCTCACAGATAAAGGCAAGACGGTCGACATCAGGATCCACAACGATACCCAGGTCATACTTTCCCGTCTTCATCTCGTCCATGATACCCTGCAGGTTCTTCTCCAGCGGTTCGGGGTTATGTGCGAAGTTACCGTTAGCATCCTCATTCAGGATGGTATACTCCACGCCCAGTTTCCCGAAGAGCTTGGGAAGGATGATACCACCGACACTGTTGATGGTATCGGCACACACCTTGAACTTCGCCGCCTTGATGGCATCCACGTCAACCAGTCTCAGCTGCAGCACGCTGTCCACATGGCGGGCATCAAAGGAATAGTCCTCGATATAATGACCCAGATGGTCTACATCCGCATATTCGAACTGCTCCTTCTCTGCCATATCAAGTACGACAGCACCATCGGCGGCCGTCAGGAACTCTCCCTCGTTATTCAGCAGTTTCAACGCATTCCACTGGCGAGGGTTATGTGATGCCGTAATGATGATACCACCATCAGCACCCGACATCCTGACTGCCAGTTCCGTAGTAGGAGTCGTGGCAAGTCCGATATTGATCACATCATACCCTACTCCCATCAGCGTGCCACAAACCACGTTCTTCACCATCTCACCGGAGATGCGGGCATCGCGTCCGACGACAATCTTGTTGGAGGTTCCCTTGCCACTACGGCGGATAAACTGCGCATAGGCTGTGGTAAACTTCACAATATCAAGAGGGTTCAAGGTATCGCCCGTAGAACCACCGATAGTTCCACGGATACCAGAGATTGATTTAATAAGTGTCATGTTTTCTTGGTTTTAAATATCTCTTTCGTAAGTAATCTCGTAATAGCAGGGATGCACACTGGAGGAGGCATCTACTGTACCTTGGGAGTGTGGTACGATGAGGCGTACCTTTGCCACCTCGTCACCATCCTTCTGAGGACGACCCACATTGACGTACAATAATGGTACGAGCCATCCGGAAGGTACGGCAGCCGAACCATGATAGCTGGACATGGCACCACTGACGAAGGAACCCGAGAAGGAGTTTCCCGTACGCTCAACCAACATCTTGTCTGGTGCACTGGAATAGTCAAAGCGCTGATTGGACAGGACCAGATAATAGGGCACGTCATTCCTTACCAGAATACTACCCTGTTTGATGTCATACTCCGAGAAGCGGCAAAGCAACTCAACAGACTCTTTATTCTCAACAATGGAGCCACAGCCCTCACGGACAATCTGCATATACACACCACTCTTATTCAGGTACACAAACTCGTTATTGTCGAGATTGGTAGTCTGACCTTGTTCGGTGAACTTATCCTCACTGATCACCTTGATATTATGAGTAGAGATGTATTTATTAATCGCTTCGCGCTCCGCGTCTTTCAGATCAGAATAAGTCTCACCTTTATTACAACTGGTGAGGAACAAGATACCGCAGAGCAGTGTCAGCAAAGTGTACGTTTTCTTCATTTTTTCGCTTTCTGTATTAATTTCGGGCGCAAATATACAAATAAATTACCAATTATCCGCAATATTAGGCTACTTTAACGTGTCTTCAAAATGCAGGATGGCTCGCTTGACGACTTCCACCGCCTCGTCTATCGTGCACTGTAGTTTGCCGCCAGAGGCGTTCATATGCCCACCGCCATTGAAGAACTGCTCTGCCATCTTATTACAGGGGAAGTCGTCGACAGAGCGTAAGCTGACCCATACCATCTTGTCACGCTCCGTATCCTCACGCAGCGAGATGCTCAGTTTCAGTCCCTTGATCTGCAACGGCATGTTGACCAGTCCCTCAGCATCACCTTTAATATAATGGAACCGCTTCAGGTCATCACGGGTCAGGGTGTAGAATGCCGCATGCCGCTCCTCGTCCACCACCAGCTTATGACACAACACATACCCCACCATACGGATGCGGTGCTCACTGTAGTTATGATAGACGTTACGGTATATCTTGTCCTTGTCGATACGCTTGGTCAGCAGCTGACTGATGATGAAATAGATATCAGGTGATGAGGAATTATAGGTAAATCCCCCTGTGTCTGTCATCATGCCGCAATAGACAGGGACGGCGAAATTCTTACCCACTTTCTCAAAGAGTCCCATCTGCCATACGAGACGAAACACAAGTTCGCAGGTGGACGACATGTCAGGATGAGAGAATGTCAATACGGCATCCACATCAGGTTCGAGATGATGGTCGATGAGTACTTTCTGAGCTGGCGACTGTTCCAGCGCCGCTGCCATGGTATCGGTACGCGACAAGGTGTTGAAATCAAGACAGAACACCAGGTCGGCAATCTTCAATACCATATCGACATACTCCTTGCGCTTGTCATAACGCACAATCTTATCGGAGTTGGGTAACCATTTCAGGTAATCAGGATACTGGTCCGGGGCAACGACCAACGGTTCCTTGCCCAGTGCACGCAGCACCTCCGCCCAACCGAGCATAGAGCCCAGGGCATCACCGTCTGCATTGACATGGCAGCAGAGCACGACGGTCTCCGCGTTATTGATAAGGGAGTGCAGTTGGCTGCACTCCCCTTCTGTCATGATCTCTTCCAGCATTAGAACAGTTTATTGGGATAGACACCGTCGTCTACCAATTTCTGTATACGCTTCACCGTATCCTCACGATCCGCAGCGTAAGTCACACCAAACCATTTAGAGGTGGTGTCAAGGACCTCAACAGTAGCTGTCTTGTCAGTAATCAGCTTGTTGACCATCAACGGGATAAAGAACTCTGCCTTCAGGTTCTCCATATTCTTCGGGTCACTCAGGAACTCCTTGAAATACTCCTCGGAATAGTCGAAATAGTCGGGTGTGAAGCCCCACATATTCATGGACACTGGTGTGTTGTCGTCAACAACCACCCACTTGCCGTCCTCGTCCTTGTAACGGATGGGCTGACTGGCAGCACCAGCCTGTGAGCCATCCTCCGCACAACGCACAATCTCGGTACGCTCTACGACAGTGGTCAGATGACCTTTCTCGTTCTTGGAACAGATACCACGTGCCACAGTGCCGTTCTCACTCAGGGTGTTACCCACACGGAAACCCACCATCGCATACTGGTTCTTGGCACCTTCTGGCAGACTGCTCAGGAACTTGCCGATCACCATAAAGGCATCACGGTTGTAGAAGTCGTCGCAGTTGATGACGCAGAACGGTTCCTTGATGACACCCTTACCCATCAGTACTGCATGGTTGGTGCCCCATGGCTTCACACGTCCCTCGGGAACCTTAAAGCCCTCGGGGAGTGCGTCGATACCCTGGAAACATAACTCACAGGGGATATGCCCCTCGTACTTAGAGAGAATCTGGGTGCGGAACTGCTCCTCGAAATCCTTGCGGATGACCCATACGATCTTTCCAAAACCTGCCTGGATGGCATCGTAGATAGAATAGTCCATGATGGTCTCCCCGTTGGGTCCCAGACCATCCAGCTGCTTCAGACCGCCATAGCGGCTTCCCATACCAGCAGCCAATAAGAATAATGTTGGTTTCATATTACTTCAATTCTTCAATTCTTCAATTATTCAATTCTTAAAAGTCTTTCGTCATCTCAGCAACCTCAGCGTTGATATGGTCGATGAACTCTTGGATGGTCATGACTTTCTGCTCACCACCGCCCTGTGGACGAACGGCGACTGTTCCGTCAGCCTGCTCCTTCTCACCGACAATCACCATATAAGGAATACGCTTCAACTCGTTATCGCGAATCTTACGACCCAGTTTCTCGTTACGCAGGTCGATGGTAGGACGTACCCCACCCTGCTCAAACTTCTTTGCCACCTCGTTGGCATAGTCGTTATATTTCTCTGACAACGGCAGGATGGCAACCTGCTCAGGAGTCAGCCACAAGGGGAAGTGACCACTGGTGTGCTCGATGAGTACGGCACAGAAACGCTCCAGCGAACCGAAGGGTGCGCGGTGAATCATCACAGGGGTCTTCTTCTGGTTGTCCTCATCGGTATACTCCAACTGGAAGCGCTTCGGCAGGTTGTAGTCTACCTGGATAGTTCCCAGCTGCCAGCGGCGACCGATAGCATCCTTGATCATGAAGTCGAGCTTAGGACCATAGAATGCTGCCTCACCATATTCTACCTTGGCGGTCAGTCCCTTCTCACGACATGCCTCCACAATAGCAGCCTCAGCCAGTGCCCAGTCCTCGTCAGTACCTACGTACTTGTCGTGGTCGTTAGGGTCACGCAAGGAAATCTGTGCCTCGAAGTTGAAACCGAAGGCTGTCAGTACGATACCAATGATATCCATCACGTTGAGGAACTCCTGCTTCACCTGGTCGGGACGACAGAACAGGTGGGCATCGTCCTGTGTGAAGGAACGTACACGGGTCAGTCCGTGCAGCTCACCACTCTGCTCATAACGGTATACCGTACCGAACTCAGCGATACGCAAGGGCAGGTCACGGTAGCTACGGGGCTTCCATGCGAAAATCTCACAGTGGTGAGGACAGTTCATGGGTTTCAACATGTACTCCTCATCCTCCTCTGGGGTATGGATGGGCTGGAAGGAATCCTTTCCATAATGGGCATAGTGACCACTGGTAATATAGAGGTTCTTAGAACCGATATGCGGAGTAATAACCTCCTGATAACCAAAACGTTTCTGCACTTTACGCAAGTGGTCTTGCAAGCGGAGACGCAGGTCGGTACCTTTCGGCAACCAGATGGGGAGACCCTTACCCACTTTATCGGAGAACATGAACAGCTCCATCTCCTTACCGATCTTACGGTGGTCGCGTTTCTTAGCCTCCTCCAGCATGACGAGATACTCGTCGAGCATCTTTTTCTTGGGGAACGAGATACCATACAGACGCTGCATCTGCTCACGGGTAGCGTCACCACGCCAGAAAGCACCAGCCACATTGGTCAGCTTGATAGCCTTGATGGCACCGGTGTTCATCAGGTGCGGACCACGGCAGAGGTCGGTGAACGCACCCTGTGTATAGGTGGTGATACTGCCGTCCTCCAAGTCCTGCTCGATATGCTCGCACTTATAGGTCTGACCGTCAGCGGCAAACTCTTTCAGCGCGTCTGCCTTTGCCACCTCCTTGCGAACGACGGGCTCTTTCTTGGAAGCCAGTTCACGCATTTTCTCCTCAATCTTCGGGAAGTCACTCTCCTTGATGCTCTCACCGTCTTTCAACAGCACATCATAGAAGAAACCATTCTCGATGGCAGGACCGAATCCGAACTGGATACCGGGATAAAGCTCCTGCAGTGCCTCAGCAAGCAAATGGGCTGAGGTGTGCCAGAATGTGTGTTTTCCCTCTTCGTCGTCCCATTTATAGAGTGCGATCTTCGCATCTTCCATAATCGGACGGTTCAACTCTACTGTCTCACCATTCACACCGCACGCCAAAACGTCGCGAGCCAGAGCCGGTGAGATACTCTCGGCAATCTGAAGTCCAGTAACGCCCTGCTCATACGAGCGAACAGATCCGTCTGGAAAAGTAATGTTGATCATATCTACAATATATGTTTAAGTTTAATTCGCTTGCAAAGGTAGTGTAAAAATTTCTATTTAGCGAAGAGAATGCAAATTTATTTGTAATATTGATTCCGATTTAGCGAAGAGCATGCAAATTTAAGTCACTCTTCTGCTGCCATAGGAATCGTACGGCTTTCTTCTTCCAGCTGATGACCGGACGCGGATTTCACATGGTGGTCCTGCAACCATATATGGTTTAATGTGAAAGCGATGGAGTCCAGCGTTTCCTCCCGCTTCGACGGTTTCAACTCACATTCCCACACGGTGATGCAATGCCAGCCCATGGAGGCAAGCATGCGCTGCTCCTCCTTATCCCGTTCCTTGTTCCTGCGAATCTTAGCAACCCAGAATTCCCTGTTCGTATGGGGTATCCTGCAGCACTGGGAGTCCTCCACCACGGACGCTGAACCATGAACTCTGAACTGTACCCCGTGTCCATGCCAGAAACATCCGTTCACAAAGATGCACACCCTATATTTCCTCAGCACCAAGTCCGGATGCCCCGGCAACCGCTTGTGATTCAGCCGGTATCTGAATCCCCTACTCCATAGTCCACGCCGCACAATCATCTCCGGCTTCGTGTCTTTCGACCGGATAGCAGCCATATTCTTATGACGTTGTTGTGGTGTGAGCTTGTCTGACATGTCTTAACTATTTCTTTGCAAAGATACGATGATGTGAGCAGAATACCAAAAGAATGACAAATTTTCTCGAACATAAATTTGGAAGTATCGGAAATGCTGCTTATCTTTGCAAAATGAAAGGAGGTAGTACCATAAACGGATTTACAAAAACGATAGCGTGATGAAAAGGAAACTGTTCTGTGAGATATCACCCTTCACCTATAGGTTGTCGGTGGAGAAAGAGATACTGAAACGTCATCTGAGAGACTTCATCGGAAAGACACCATTTGCCCACGAACGGACAGAGGAGCCACTGCCCGTCCTGGTCTATAGTCACAACTCTCTGATTCGCCGCAGGTTGGGTAATGTCAACATGCAACTGCAGGAAAACAAAGCGGTCAACCTCGCCTTGGCAGTGAAGCATATCGACGGACTGCTGATCCGACCGGGTGAGACGTTCTCGGTATGGAGACAGGTGGGGCGTACCACCAAGCGGAAAGGTTACAAAGAGGGACTGACCATAGCGAAGGGAGCTCCGTCGCAGGGAATCGGTGGCGGACTGTGCCAGTTGTCTAACCTGATACACTGGATGGTGCTGCATAGCGAGCTGACGATTACCGAGCATCATCATCACGACGGCTTAGACCTCTTTCCCGACTTTGGCAGACAGATTCCTTTCGGTACGGGGACCAGCATCTCGTACAACTATATTGACTACCGGGTAAGGAATGACACGACCAACACCTATCAGCTCCGTCTCTGGGTGGATGGGGAGTATCTCTGTGGGGAGTTGCGTGCCATGGAAGTGCAACCGCATACCTTCCATATTCATGTGGAGGATGAGCATTTTTCCCAGGAAGGGGACTTCTTCTATCGCAACGGCAAGGTCTATCGTGACATCATTGACCGCATGACTGGCAACTGTGTGGAGAGACAACTCATCCGCACGAATCATGCCAGAGTCATGTACGAGCTGCCGTCTTCAGATAATAATGCCGGGTGACCACATACATGAGGGTGACCTCAACTGGAAAAGGTTTTCACCACAAGCTCTCTCGGTAAAGTAATATTCAATTCCTTTATAAAGAATTGGATAGCATTCTTTATTTGGTTTCAGAAGATAAAGATTCCATCTTTTAATATACGTCTTCTTAATCGAGGATTCAAGTTCTGATGATTACGAACTATATCAACTGAAGTACCTGTAGCTTCCTCCAAAAACTCTTTGGCATCCATCAGGAGGAAAGGGTTTGGCGTTTCTGTATCAACAAACAGGTCAATGTCGCTTCCCTCCTTTTGCTCACCTCTTGCTGTCGAGCCAAAAAGAGACAAAGAAGTAATTCCATACTTTTCTTTAAGTATGTTCATGCACGTTTTAAGCAACAAGATACACTCATCCTTCTTCATAAAGATTTAGTTTTATCGTGGCAAAGATAAGCATAAAAGCCGAAAGTGCAAAACTTTCGGTTATTTTTCTTCATTCCTCCCCTTAAACAGGGGGACCAAGGGGGTCTTCTCACTCCCACACTTCAGTTTCTGAACTACTCCAAACGAAACGCCCGTCAGCCGAGAAAACTGCCTGACTCCTGCCCCAAAGGAGAGAGCATATCTTAACACTTGGTAAAAAAATGATCAGTAGAACCGACCCCGTGATCTATAGCTTTTCCAGTTTTGTCATATTGGTAGATTTTTATTGTTTTATTTGTTTGTTTCGCTAAATTGTCGTATCTTTGCCCCTGTTAATTTCTAAGCAAAGATGAGTCATGACATATCTCAACCAGTTCCACAAGGAGGCAACGGAGCGCAAGATGCGGAAAATAGCCGCATCGCAGCAATCGCCAATGAGCTCGAGCGACTTTGCGCTATACATGAAGCGCAACTTCGAGATAGCCAAGCAGATGTAAGTCATTTTGAGGTAGAGCAGCGTGCTGCTGAGCAAATGGCTAAAGCTGGCGGCTATTGGATTCCCATGATGGACATTTTCGACTTGGGTGTACCTGGTCCGAGTGGGAATGAGAATGACACTTATGTTGCTGACAACATTATATATAAAGTGAACAACCTTTTGAACAGCGGCAGTATAGCAGCGCTGCTCAAAAAGATTTTGCTGCACAACCTTCTTTTCCCTGACACTGCCTATTCCTTCTATGGTTTTGCTGGCTTTGACGGCCGCACGGTTCAGCCAGTCATCACCCAGCCGCGCATTGCTGATGCCCATCCTGCCACCCAGATTATGATAGACACCTATATGGCAGCTCTTGGTTTCGAGAAGACTACCCAAGAGGGGCGTTTCTCTAATGGAGCGTATGAGGTATGGGACCTTGTCCCTCGCAACGTGTTGGTTGACGAGGATGGCGACATCTTTGTGGTTGATGCAGAGATTAAGCATATTCAGCCAGTTTTTTAGTTATTGCCCTCCACGATCTTGATTTTTTATTAAAAATCAGTAATACACGAATCCGTTGGAATAATGGCGTTTATAGTTCGTTATTACCTTTTGCCATGAATATAGATTATCGTGATTTATAGAATTGTAGCTTTCAATACCGACCTGCCCCTTATCAATATCTCCACTCCTTATGCTACTTCTTTTATTTATTTCTGCACTTTGCAGGAAATCATATATTGCCCTAATAGCCTTATCATAATTTTCACGCTTTACAACAAACAACAGAGTTGATCTATCAGGATTAACGTTTTCATGAACAATGAGAATATTACCAGACTTACACTCTATAGAAAACATAAAGGCATATTCTGTTGTGTCACCTGTCGAATGTGCTAATCGCTCCACACATGGAATCACCTTAAATTTTTTGCTCTGTTGCGTCACCAGGAAGTCAATAAACTCTGATTTATATTTCTTGAATTCCTCTTCCGTCATCTTCTGAGCTTTTGAAAGAGCCTGTTTGAAAGACATTTGCACAGGAGTAATTCTTTTTGTTGGACTTGAGCCTACAGTTGTAATACCTCTTTGTCTTGATGCAGTTGCGAACTTTTCTATAGCCTCGTTCAACCTTATTTGGTCATATATATTCAAATTCATTTTCTCAACTGTGCAATGTACAGGTGATAGTCTATTGTTCAAATAGTCTTTCAGATAGTTGAAAGCCTCTATTGAGCCTTTCAACGGAAAAGCTTTTGTCTTAAACTTTACCTTATCATCCAATGGTGCAGACACTACTATATATCCATCCTTAAATCTTACACAGCTCCAATCCAATATCCAATCTTTCTTTTGAAGGATATCGAATGAACTATTTTCTGCTTCTTTTTTTTCTTCAATATACTCAAAGCAAAATTCTAAAACATAAAAAGTAAGATTTGTTTGTTTATCCTTTCTAACGTTACATACAACCGCCTGGTTTTCTAATTGGTAATAGCGTTTTCTATTTGCGCCATTATAAAATACGATGTCATAAAGGCCTTGCTCATCTTTATTACTACCCCACAAAGAACAAAACTGGCTATACTCATCTTCCCAATACAGAAAGAATTCATCTTTCATGTTGCCTAATTTCTCCCAATTCTCTTCAGATAAAGGGACTTCAATTACACGATTCCTAAATCTGATTTTCTTTATTGGAGCTTGGTGACGTGAATAAGTTGCAATAAACTTGGGCATATCATTATAGTCACAATCAATAGGTTTATCAAAGACAAACGCTTTATCTACTCCAACTTTCTTATAAGATCTATAATCCTTAATTCTAAACTGCCCTATATATGCATTTATTGGCAGTTCATTAGGAAGATTCCCCATTTCAAGAGCATTGTAGAATTTCCCGTATATGTGATTGTCATACCACAACTTTTCTTTAGCTTCCTGTGTCATTTCTGTTGCATATACATAAACGAAATCCCCTTCTTTACATGAGCCAATGTTAGAGACACGAAATTCATCCAATAGACCCATGACAAGTAAAGATGCGAATGGTTGAGGTAATGAAACAACTTTATATACCCATTGTCTCTCTACAGTCATTGATATTGTCATAGTCTCAAATTCCTGTTTGAAAGCTTTGAGTTTTATTAGCAAATCTTCAAATCTCTTTATTCTCTTGTCAAATTTCTCTTTATTCCTTGGATTAAAAACATTTACTCTTTTGCCCACAATTGCCCAATAACTAGTAAATGTGTTGCTCATGTGCTCAGAATAATAATCAAGGATGTCTTTGTCATCCCCGATATTATCTCTTATCCAACTTTCAACGACGTTATCATAAGAGCCACGATTGCATTCGAAATATCTTACTAATATTTCCACATCATGGAATGTAGTAATAGTTATAGAAGGGTATTGCAACATATGATTTTCACTTTACACGATTCTTTTTTAGGAGTTCTTTATAATGCTGTATTCCTTTTGTCTTCATTAAGTTTTTTAATACTCCTATTTATAGCATCTAGGACTTGTATTAACGTAGTCTGAGCGGTAATAACACCTGAAATTGGAATCTTAAAAATGATAGGTTTATTATTGCCTATTTCTGAATACGAAATACTAATTATAACATCACTTTTTTTAAAACTATCTATATACGAGTCAAAACAATTTTCGTGGCGTTCTTTCTCTTTCCTTCGTATAGAACGAGTTACTTCTGCTGGATATAAATAGAATAATTTTTCTTCATTATGTCCTAAAGAAAAGTTTAAATTATTCAACCAATTAATGTTCTTAGCAACCAATTCATTATTTAATAATTCAGGATCAGAGCAGTCCGTTTTTAAGCGTATATTGGTGGCGGTTCCTACTCCATAATTCTTAACACGCAAACAGTAACAAATTTCATTATACCATTCACCCTCTTCATGATTGGCTTGTGAATCATATTGTTTTTGGACTACCAATTCAATAGAAGGATACACACAAGGGCTATTTTGGCTTTTAGTTAACTTTAATGTTTCAAATGCGATAATTGCCATTACTAAAGAACCAAGTGAGCCAGTATATGTTCCCCAAAAAATGAGCCATGTGTCAGCATTACCAGCAAAATTCCAATATGGCCATTTAGGCAATACGACTAAAAAACCTATAATAAATGGGAGAGTTACGACTATAATTATTAACCACCTATTCTTATTAAAACTAAATATTTCTTGCATATTCTTCTCTTGCTATTGGTGTGACTGCTCCTACGATTAAAACTTTGAAAACAATTCATTACAGATATCCAATGCATCACAGCACATAGAGCGGAAATACTTGAATTGTTCATTCTGGTATTCGCTTAAAGACTTTTTGTGCTTATCACTGGATAGAATATCATGTAAAGTGCAATATCCTTGGCATGCTTTTATGTTTAAAAGTCCCAACTCACTCTGCTTTTGATTGATGAGCACACCATAATACAACCATTTATTACGGTTATCTTGATACGAAAGCAATTTCTGCTCTAGACTGCTTGGCAGGTTTTGCTTGATTTTCTCCTCAAGGATACTGTATATAAGTTCTCCCATAATGCACATCTCAATTGATTCTGTTTATTCTCACCTTGCTTACAAAAACATCATTCATCAATTTAACAAATTGCATCAAAGCCTTATGATAGTTTTTTATTGCTTGTTCTGCTTTCTTGGAATCTATTTCCTTCTGAGTACATGAAGACTCATATATCGCTTGTTCATTAGAATTCTCTACATTTACTTTAACAGAAACGAAGAAATTCTCTATATCTCCGCCCTTAGTTAATAGGCCATTATGCTTAAATTTGTTCACATACTCTGCAATTTTGTCTCTTTTTCCTCTGAGTTTATTTACTTTCCGGAAAAGATTTGCATCTATCAAATATTTACGCTCATGCTCATTGATTTTGTTAAAACTACATTGTTGCTGTATTTCTTTGATATTGCTAGTTCGTATGGAGTTCTTCTCTTCTTTGTTGTAATATAAGCCATAAAAAATCCATATGCATTGAAGAATGATATCAAAAGATGCATTATACCACATAAGAGAATTAACTAAATAGTGAAGTCGTATCCACTTTTCGTCCTCATCTTCTAAAATAAAATTATTAGGGAACTCCTGTTGGCAGAACATATAATAATCATATCTAGCAGTCCTAATTGCATCATAAAGATAATCGTATAAATGGAAAACTTCCTGAAGTGTTATAACAGCAATTGGGTCGTTACTTATACTTGCGAATGTAATCATTTCTTCACGATTTAAATCATGAAGAAAATTTGGAAGAGGAAATTCTTTTAATATTATATCTTTAGCTTTGTCCATAATTATTTTTTCTGCAAAGATATAGAAACTTTTTGCAATTTCCAAACCGAACGATTAAAAGTCCGTTTACTTTTTCTCTATTATTGCGATTTCTTCTTCCGTCAGACCATAGAGTTGATAGACGAGACGGTCGATTTCGGATTCTAAGGCGGTGGTGTCGGCAGAAGGATTGGCGCTTTTGGCTTTTAAAATGGTCTTAACATTATTTATTATTATGGTTTGAGACTCATCTTCAGCGATTTTAAATGGCAATTGTTCTATTGTACTCTTATTTATAGCTAAATAACCTCCAGCCAAATGCTTATCCCTAAATTTATTCATAAGATAGTAAGATGTATATTTGGAATTTAAGAGTCCCAAAATATAGTAAGGATTAAAACCGTTAAAGTCATAAATAGCATAAGCCCCGACTCCTATTGCTAATGAAGATTGAACATATGTTGCTTCTACAACTTTGGTCATTCCTGCAATAATTATTTTAGGATTGCTCCAAAGCAACACCTTACCTTTTGAGAAACTACCATCAAGATATACGTAAGCATCAGAATATCTGTCTTTCATATATCTAACATTCTTATTATCATAATAATACCGATCGATATTACCACTTACTGTAAACGGTATCGAATTTTCAACCTTATGGTCATGAACAAATTCCTTTATTTTCTGAGCCTCAAAACCTGTAGCACCAGAACAGACCTTTATACCTGAACTCAATATTGTCTCATTAATCAAGATATCTTGTTGCTTTACCTTCTTATTCTTTAGTAAATCAGCGTATTGATCTAAAGAGAAGCGCCCATATCTCCAATTATTTTGTTTGCTTCCATTTATAATGACAGGATATACACTTGCCTCTTTAAATACATTAAAGATAGAAACATCAAGACTACTGTATAAACCATTATTGGTCAACTCCTCCAATGTCTGCCTTGCATAATCTGCAACATGCAGCTTGTTAGGAATAATCCAACAGAAGGTATTATTAGACAACTTAATGCCCTGTAGTAAGAAAAGAATATAAAGGTCATAGGCTCCACTAGCTTGAGGATAGACACTTTTATATATGCGTTTTTCCAATTCTGTTCTTGCCATATTCACAGCACTAACATACGGCGGATTCCCAATTACAATATCAAAACCTCCTTGCGAAAATACATCATAGAACCAAGTGTGCCAAAGGAAGAATTTGGTGTTGCCTGAGAGGTCTAGGTCGCCAAAGTCAACATTGATGCTTTGCTCGGCAAGTTGTTTCTTTACATTATTAGTAATGTTAGCGCGCAGTTCTTTCTTTTCATTGTGGTCTGTGCAGTTGTAGTATTTGGCAAGCATATTGCGAAGTTCCTCACGATAGACATCGACCATATTATCGAAGAAAGAAAGTCCTTCTTTCTTATCGTACTTTTTCTCTGTCATTGTAGAGAGGTCAATACCTTTGTATTGCTCCAACAACGAGTTGCCTTGCATAATCTTGAAGTCGAGGTTAGGTAATGCCTGTGGGGTTTCTTCATCTACAATCAAGGAGAGCCAGAAGCGGAGGCGAGCGATATCTACGGCTCCTCGCTCGATGTCTACGCCATAGATATTCTGCTGGATAATGTGCTTCTTGATTTCAGCTGCTTTGCTCTGCTCAATACCTTCGAGGGCTGTGCGACATTGAAAGAGTTCTTTTAGCAAGCCCATAGGGAAAGCACCAGAGCCAATGGCTGGGTCGCAGATTTTGACATCCTTGAGACGTTGATCTATATTATCAGGCAGATGCTTTTGCAGTTGGTGCGTAGTCACGAACTGGCGAATAGCCTCCTTGGTGGTCTCATCCTCGATGTCTGTCTGGAGATAGGCTATCAGGCTCTCACGACACATATAGCTGACAATCTCCTTGGGGGTGTAGAACGCTCCTTTGTCCTTGTTGTCTTCCAGCAGGTTCTCGAAGATACGACCAAGCATCTCTGGGTCAACACCAACCTCGGCATCGTCTGGGTCATTCTCGTCGATGGTGAAGTTGTAGGACGCAAAGAAATTGAGCAGGGATTCCATGTACTTGGCAAGTAATGGAAACTCCGTTTCGTCAGACGCATCACGTTCGAACAAGCCTCCATTCAGATAGGGTGTACGATATCTTGTGAGTACCTTTCGTTCCTCATTATTCAAGTCATTGAATAGCGACTCCAATTCATTGTCGATGAAGTGGTCTTTGTCATTACACTCAGCAAACAGGGTTTGGATAAATTCTGGGTCACCACTGCCCCACTCTTTATCGACAGGCACACCTAACCAACCTTTCTTCTGCAAGAACTGGAGGAAAACCAAACGCCCCATCAACTTCTTGACATAGTCACGAATGACTTTCTCTGGATTGGGGAAGTGAGCAAACTGCTGCATGATGAACGCATTGGGTGTGCCCTCTTGTCGCTCTTCCCATTTGTTCGCCACTTTCACCATGCGTTTACCCGTGACATAGAAAATGATGTCTTCATATTGTTGCTTATAGCCTTTGAAGAACATATCGCTGACGGCATCCACAGAGAAGGCTTTGGTCAGGTCTTTCAGTGAGAGGCTGCTATCACGCAGTTTCTCGAATTGCTGAATGGCTGTACGGCTTCTATGACCTTCGCCTAAGAGATAGGTAAAGCGTTTGGTATCTGTCGATTCTTTCTGATAGGTTCCGTCTTCTGCAAATGTCCATGCCTCGCTGACATACGAAAAACGAAGCACACTTTCGTGTTTGCGATAGCAGAACATAAAAGCTCCGGCATTGCCATTGCTACGCCAGGCTGTGAGTAGCATGTCTCGAATACCCCTGCGATTACGCTCTATATCTACACTGTCTGCTAATTCTACTTCATAAATACTGATGGTCTGACCGTCACTCAGCGTAATGGTACCCAGCCATAGGGCTTGTTTAGCAAACTGGCTGTTAGTGGGAACAACGGAAGGAGTGTTCCAAAACTTTTCCTTGCCATTAAAGATGTCGTGCAACAAGCGTTGCCAATTCTCACGGTTGTATTTTGATTCGATAATAGGTCTGTAGTCCATAGTTCTTATCTGTTATTGGAATGATTCTGATAATATGATAGTGGCTTCCGATTCCTCTTCTGCCCGTTGTGTTTCACGATAGTAAGCAGTATATTTGTTTGCCATTTGAAGCACTTGCTTCAAGGCTTCGTCGAAAGTCATCTTGGCTCGACTGCCTCCCTGTCGCATCAGGTCTTTCTGTATGCGCTGCAGGCGTTTGGCGATATAGGTGATGGTGCCTCGCTCTGTCAGTTCCTTTAGCTGAACAAGTTTCAAACGGGTGTCGCCATCCTCTATGTGAGGTATCATACTGTTGATGAGGCTGACAGCTGTCGTAACCTGAGCACCCAGATTGCTGCGCTGACTTTGGTTCGACTCCTCGTCGTGCAGTTCCTCCTCCTTGGCAGTGCGGAATGCTTTCAGTGCTTTCTCCACATGCTCATGGTGTTGTGGCAATCGAGGTACAGCCTTTTCCTCTCTTTCAGCCTTGAAATATTTCAGGGCATCAAGTACAGAGAGTTCACGTGCCTTTTCGTCATTAACCAAATAGAACACTTTGCGGAAGTTTGTCTTGAGGAATACCATCGTGCCCCCTGACAATGTAATACCCTCTACCTCATACGGTTCTCTTCCAGTTCTGCTGCGAAGCGATATACGCTCAATACGCTGATACTCCTTGCGGTTCTGCTGATAGAGCGAACGCAGCTCTTCATAGAAAGGCAATTCCAAGTTGCGGTCTTCCTGCTCTTTCTTGATTCCCTCCTGGAAGAGTTTATCAAGGTCACGATCAATGATTTCGTCTGTCGAGTATATTTGATTGTCTTCGCCAAACGTAGTGTGGAAGGTCTGAATCTTACTCAAGGCTATCTGATTAAGTTTGATTTCCTTGTTGCCCTGCTCTGAGGGATAGAACACATAGTTATAGATGATACCTGCCGTAGAACCGATACGATTCACACGACCAATACGCTGCATCAGTCGGGTACTGTTCCAAGGGGTATCATAATTGATGATGATATTCGAACGATGTAGGTTCACACCCTCTGCCAGCACATCGGTGGTGAGGATGATGTTATAGTCATTCTTCTTCTGTTTCCAGTTGGCATCAAAATTCTCACGGATAGTCTTAAACAGCTGACTGCGATTCTGCGAAGAAATCACCAGCACATCCTCACGCCCTATGCGACGAGCCAGATAGTCAACGGTGTCAACCGACTCAGAGAACACCACTATCTTTCCCTCAGGATTATGTTCCTTCTTAAAGAGCTCGTGTTTCAGCAGGTCGTCAAACTTGGCAAACTTCGAGTCGTCATCGTCTGAGATATATTCCCACTCCAACCACATTTCGTCGAGCAACTGCTGGTCTTTGTGCAACATGTCAATATACTCTGGCTGGAAGTCATCACGCTTGAAAACAGCATTCTTAGGATTCACCTCAGCCTTCTCGTTCAGCTTTTCCTCTATCTCATCGTCCGTATAGCCAAGGGCATAGAGTTGGTTGATGTCCATGTCTGGAGCTATGAATATCTTATCGTTCTCCCACATGGTCAGCATGTTTTCATTAGCCTGTCGGAAGTTCTCCAATGACTTGCGGAAAGCATAAAAGCTGCTCTCCAGTCGCTTCACCAGTCCATTCTTACGGATGCCTGCCAAACTGCGGCTGATGACTTCGGCATTGTCGTAAAGTCCGTTGGAGGCTTCCGGTTTCAGATAGGCAATAGCCTGATAGCGGGCGTAAGTCAAATCCTTATCAAGTATCTTCATCGCCTCTTTGAAAAGTCTCGCTAAGTGGTCGTTCAGTTCATATTCCTTCTTGATGGGATTTGCCACCTTGGGGAATCCGCTAATATCCTGACGATAACGGGCTACACCTTCGATATCTGTTCTCGTACGGCGAACGGTCAAGGGCTTGATGACTCTGTCGCGCACACGCTCAGCCAACTTCTTGAACTGCTTGACATCGAAATTCTCCTGCTTGCGGAACTTTCTGAATTCAACCACCAGTGGGGAAAAGAATGCCGTCAGATTGGGCACACCATCAATGGTGCAATGGCGTGGGTCTTGAAACATCAGTATCTGATAATAGATGTCAGCAGGGGTGTTGTTCATTGGCGTGGCAGAGATCAACATCACCTTTTTCTTATAGCCAGGTATATAACCCGTCTCCAAACGGGGCATCTTGCAAATTTCCTGCAATTGTTGGAAAGCACCTGTAGTATGATTGCGGAACTTATGGGCCTCGTCCACCAGCACCAAGTCGTATTCCTCAGCATTCCAATAGTCATAGTTTTCATCATCAAGTACCTTGCCCAAACTTCCATTGCTCACGAAGCGTGAGTATTTATCAATACCAAAATCTTTAAAAGTAGTCTTCCAGTTCTGTTCCACAGCAGGCGGATAGACAACCAGAATCTTAGTGTGCTCCGGTCCGTTCTCTATCAAGAATTTCTTTGCTATCATGGTGGCAATCACCGTTTTACCAAGACCTACAACATCTGCAAGAAAGAAGCCATCATAACGGATGAGTTTCTGATAGCCCTCAACGACGGCATCTGCCTGATAGTCGTATTTGGTATAACCCTCTGGCATGTCGAAGGGGTCGTCTTGATCGATGGCTAATACACGGTCACTAAAATACTCCATTAGCATTTTAATGTAAAGCTCATAGGGAGTAACATCGCCTTTCAGATAGGTTTTGTCAAGTGTTTCCTGATAGTCTTCGGCACTGATGGATACTCCTTTCGCTTCTTCCCAAAGAAGCTCAAACTCATGCATGGCGAAAGCAACATCTTCATACTGGGTCATTTTTACATTAAACTCATACTGCTTGTCATCGCCAATCCCCAATCCATTGCCACTGAGATTACTGCTGCCTGTGATGGCTGCCCCAAAGGCGTGCTGATTGAAATTATCAGGATAGAGAATATAGAACTTGGCATGGATTTTTTTGGAGGGATGGGCTCGTAGTTCTAACTTGCCGTCTATCATGTCCTGCACCATCTGCAGCATGCCATCCTCCACACGTTTGGAGTACTGCGAATGCTCTATATCTTCTTTCAACTGACGGAGGCAGTCTTCTTTCACCTCATCCTCAGCACCAAAGAAGAGTTCACCCTTCTGATGGGCACGAGCTATATACTTATCCACATCAATGCCTATCAAGATGCGCACTTTATTGATATTGTCGAGAAAAGGACGAAGGGTGAAGTAACCTGACGCACGGAGGAAACCCACCACAGCATCCAAATTCTTCACTTGAGGGTTATTGTCGAGGATACCCTCAAACTCATTCATCAAAGTATTACCGTCTCTGTTAGTAAAGAAACGGTTCGAAATAGGTATGTCTTCCATATCTACGCTATAGTTTTAGGAGCGAAAGGACTTGTCGGATATATTAATGGGTTCATAACTCAAGAACCTCAGGACACGAAAAAAGCGTGAAACCGCCCTTATCGATGTCCCAAGGTCCTAGGATAACCCATTCACACGAAATAAGTCCAGTCCACGCTATCAGCGTAGAGATGGTACTTCTTCGTCGTGTGAGTGTCTATTGAATTTCCTAGGTTCAGGGACATCACCGAATAGCACAATCGCTATGTTTATTACCAAAAAATTTTGCACCACCGCTTTCGCCAAAGCTTATTGGCAATGCAAAGGCAAAGGTACAAAAAAATCAATAAAACAAAAACAAAATAATTAATTTTATTATGCTTAAGGTATAAAAGTTCGTTTAACGACAATAGAATGGGGTTACTCATCAAAAGCTAATCGAGATTTCAAATTCTGAACAGTTACTATTTTACCACAAATATTTCGCACCATTTTCACTCATTCGCCTTCTCGCTGATAATGAGTGACTTAGAGTAAAAAGGTGATTTAGTGATTGTAGTTTTCACAAACCCTATATATATACAAAAAATAAATTTAACATTTTTTATTTTATTGCTATATATATAGAGTTTGCGTATAAAGAATCACTAAATCACATTTTTCGTTTAACATACTGTAAATGAAGGCTTTAAATGGTATGAAAACAGGCTCCATTTGAATTAAATAAAGCCTCCATTTGGGGCAAAAAGAGGCTCTAAACGGTTGCGAAATGGCAACTTTTTATTTTATTTTAACAGTTGAAAAAATCCTTGTAAGGGGGGAACGAAATTAGGTAATAGTGGTAATAAGAAAAGAGGGGTTCACGAAACATCATAAAGCATCATAAAACAGAAACAGTCCCGCACCACCAACCATCAAATGATGCCGGCGGCATGGAGGAGGGTGATGATGACATCAGCACTCTCTTTTTGTTTGCGACTCAACGACTGGTAGTGGGACAGCTGGTCGGGATGGTTGGTGAGGAGCTGCTGCACGACAGCCTCCGTGACTCGTGCCATGCGGAGTTCCTCACGGTTGGGATCCCATACGGCAAGATAGCAGACAAGATTCTCCAAATGGGAGAGGGTGCGGAATGATTTGCTGGACAATGGGGACACATTACCTCCAAAAGTGACACTGAACCCTGTGGGGGCTACATCCTGACGCGCAAAAAGGAGCTTGTCGGGACCTAACCGCCATGCCTGCACATAGACATCGCCAAAGGTGTTGAAACGACGGAGGTTGAGATAGAGGGAGTCCTCATACTCCATGACACAGGCTCCACGACGCAGGATATGTGCGGTTTTCTTCTTCTCTGCCTTGACCACCATGGCAAGGGCATCATCCTTTGACGAGGGGACAAGCTCTACCCTGCCCTCGGGTTCTCGCCACTGACCATCCAGAAAGTCCTGCCATGTGACACAATATTTACTCTGTGCCATACAGCACACGGGAAACATCACGAGGAGAAAAAGAAGTTTACGCATCATTTCCGATATCTTTTAATAATACTATAAGCGGTATAAAGTCCAAGTTCACCAGCTTTCGACAAGTCGTTGATACCCTCTGCCTGTTGCTTGTTGGCTATGCGGGCAAGCCCACGATTGTAATACGCCTCTGCAAGATTACTGTCCAAGGCAATTGCATGGGTGTAGTCCTCAATGGCATGCGCATAGTCGTTACGGTCGACATACACATTGCCACGATCATAATAGAGGTATGCATTCTCGTTATAGCGGATAGCCTCTGTCAGGTCGGACAGCACATTAGCTGTCTTCATACGGACATCGGTTCCCTGCGCTGCATGAAAAGCGTTGAGTTTCGACTGGCAGACAGCACGCTGCCAGAAGGCAAGGGCGGAGGTGGAGTCTATCTGCAGATAGGTAGAGAGGTCGTCGATGGCTGCGTCAAAATTCTGTATGACGCTATAGGCGATAGCACGTTGGAAGAGTTTTGAGGATGCCCGCTGGGTGTTGCGCTCACGATCAATCTGAACGGTCAGCGTGTCGATATAGGCAAAATACTTCTTGGTGTCCTGCTCGTCCAAAGCCATATTATTACTTACTATATGTAACGGATGCTGCCGTCCTCCCTTAGCATTATAAGCATCTACCTGCCTGTCAAAAGGAACATACTGTTTTACCTGGTTCTGCTCTACCTCATAAGAGAGCATATACATCGGCAGATAATCCAAAACAACCTTGCGGTTCTGCACCTTACCCCGGTACTCACTCTGATACTCATGCTCCATCTCCTGCTCGTCAGCTACGGCAAGCTGGTTGTATTTCTCGATGTCAAGGTCACTGCGCTTACGTATCTGCTCTTTCGAGAGTCGGGGCTGTCTGCCCAGATAGCGTTTATCCATCTGTGCTTTCAGGATACGGAACTCATCGGCATCCGCCTTGCTGGTCATACCCAGACGGCGATAGCAGGAGGCACGGTGCTGTAAGCCAAACCAGAAATTAGGGAACTCCTCAATAACCTTGGTATAGTCACGGATGGCACCACGCAGATTACCCGTATTCTCCAACAGCAAAGCACGGTTGAAAAGTGCCATCAGGTTATTCGGCTCCAAATTCAACACAAAGTCGAAGTCGAGGATGGCACGGTTGTCATCACCCACCTGAGCACGGAGCAATCCGCGGTTATAATGTCCAAGGAAGTTATTAGGGTCAAGGTCAAGTGCAGTATCATAGTCTGCCATGGTGCCCCGGAGGTTATTCTGATTAAAACGAGCCAACGCACGATTGATATAGTTGTTAGCCTGCTTGGGCAGAAGATGGATTGCCTTAGAGAGAAACTCCTCACTCTCCTTCCACTCCTTCCGTGAAAGACTGATGACGGCACGCTGACTCCATAGGTTGCCGTCGTAGGGGTCAACCTCCAGACTCTTGTCGAGTGCAGCTATTGCCTTGGTGGTATCTTTCTGCAGGATATAAACCTCTGCCTGCATGGCGTAGGCTGGAGCGTGCTTGCTCCAACGGGTCAAGATGGTATCCAATTGCAGGAGTGCCGTGTCATAGTCTTTCTCATTAATATGACAAAGCACACGGTTATGCCAAAGACTTTGATTCTCTGGGTCATAACGCAATGCCTGGTTATAGTCTTTGATGGCATCGCCATATTTCTTCTGCTGGATACGACAGAGACCACGCAGCTCATACATCCCTACCACATAGGGGTTACGCTTGATGGCCTCTGAACAATCTTCCTCTGCCCCGACAAAATCGTCAAGATAATATTTTGCCACACCGCGGTAGAACCATGGCTCATAGAGATAGGGCTTGGCAGAGATAGCCTGATTGAAATACTGTATGGAAAGAACGTAGTCTTCGAAATAGAGTGCCGAGCGCCCTATCATCACCAGCCGGTCAGTCTTGAACTGGGCATAACATGATGACAATTGACAATTGACAATTGACAATTGGAGCAGAGCGAATAGCACTAATTTCTTCATCTGTTATTTGACGCTTTTGGTCTTATAGCCGCAACGGTAACGCCCTTGAGTAAGCGCACGTAACTTACTCTTGATAAGCTGTTTACGAAGGGGAGTGATGCGGTCTACGAAGACTTTTCCATCCAGATGATCAAACTCATGCTGCATGACACGGGTCAGATATCCCTCTACCCATTCGTCATGCGGTCTCAACTCCTCATCAAGCCATTGCACACGGATACGAGTAGGACGAGTCACTTTCTCGTGAATGGCAGGAAGAGACAGACATCCCTCCTCCATAGAAGAAGTCTCTGTATCATCATACTCGATAATATGCGGATTAATGAACACATGACGGAAACCTTTGTATTCCGGCATGTCATCACTGAGGACATCAAGATCGATGACCACCAGACGAATCGATTTACCAATCTGCGGGGCTGCCAGTCCGATGCCCTCACTCTCTGCCAACGTGTCCCACATATCAGCAATGAGCTGCTGCAGACCGGGATAGTCAGCAGGAATATCCTCGGCTACCTTGCGAAGCACGGGATGACCATATATATAAATAGGTAATATCACTTTAATTAAAAAGAAATTAGAAATGAGAAATTACAACTTCTTTGAGCGCATATAGTCCTCTAAGATAATAGTGGCACTGATCTCATCGACCAAGGCTTTGTCCTGACGTGCTTTCTTCCTCAGTCCCCCATCCAGCATCGCCTGATGTGCCAATACAGAAGTAAAGCGCTCATCATAATACTCTATGGGAATCTGGGGGACTGCCTTACGCCATCGGTTGACAAACTGTTGCACACGCTGCAGGTTCTCACTGGGTTGTCCGTTAGGCTGTCGGGGCTCACCGATAACAATACGCTCCACCTCCTCACGGGCAATATATTCCTGCAAAAACTCAAAAAGCCCAGAAGTAGCAACAGTCGCCAACCCTCCCGCTATGATCTGGAGAGGATCGGTGACTGCTAAACCTGTACGTTTTTTTCCGTAGTCAATCGACAATATCCTTGCCACGTCAGTGCCTTTCAGCTATTAACGGGCATTATAGAGCAACCATGCGCCAGCATACTTCGACTGCAAGTCATTACGGCTGGCAGAAGCCTCTTCCTTTGTATCAAAGGTTGTAGCCACCACACGATACATGTTACGCTCCTCGTTCTTGACAACCTGAGCATTATAGCCAGCATTGTTCAGCTGCTGCTGCAGACCCATGGCATTAGCCTGAGACTGGAAAGAGCCAACCACTACACTGAAGTTTTTCAGTCCGTTACCAGAGATCAGAGACACACGCTCCTGAGTCACTCTTACGTTATCCGAATTATCAACGACCTGAGTATTGTTCGCTGGTTTCTCCTGCAAAGGTACTACCACATTTGTCTCAGGCTGTGTCTGAACAACGGCAGGCTGTTGCTGCTGTTGAATCTCCTCCTGCTGTTTTGCCTTCAGATAAGCCTGCTTATAGGCACTCTCGCTTGATTTACAACTTGTGAAAGCCATTGCTGCGCAAAGACCAGCGCATACTACCATGTACTTTTTCATGTTTCCTTTACTTATTTTTAAATTAAACGTTTTCAGTAATTCACGTGCGAAATTACAAAATATCGGGCAAATAGCACGAAAAAACGTGCATAAAGTTTGTTAAATAAAAGAATTCTAACGCTTTTAACAAAAAATGTCTCTCTTTTTGTCCATATTTTCAAAAACTTTACTTATATTTGCAGATACAATTCGTATTATATTAACTAAAAAAGGATAAGACTATGAAAGGTTTAGGTGTATTAGGTGCATTCTTCGGTGGTGCTATCGCCGGTGCAGTGCTTGGTTTGTTGCTTGCTCCTGAAAAGGGTGAGGACACACGTGAGAAGATTACGGATGCTGTGGATGACTTCATGAAGAAGCACAACATCAAATTGAGTCGCAAAGAAGTAAGCGACCTCGTCGATGACATTAAAGAAGCTGCTCCTGAAGTAGACTAACCAGTATGTTGTCAAGCGATAAGAACGTAGAGACCATCGCGCAGTTAGCGGAGATTGTCAAACATTATCTGGGTATTCAGACAGAATATCTGAAGCTGGATGTGGTTGACAAGTTAGTACGTCTGCTGACATTTATAGCACTTTCTGTTGTATTCTTACTGATTCTACTGGGAGTGGCGATGTTCTGTTCGTTCGCATTCGCTTTCTGGCTTTCCTCCTACACGGGGACGGCGGTTGCCTTCCTCGTGGTAGGAGTGCTTCATCTTCTTCTCATCCTGCTTGTCTTTTTCAACCGTCACGCATGGATTGAGAAACCATTAGTCCGTTTCTTTGCCAACCTCCTACTCAATAACTGATCCGATGAAGTTGCCCGTACAGAATCCCAAGACAAACAACTACCAGTCGCTTGAGGACATTCAAGCCCGCAAGGACGAGTTGTTAGACCAGCTCCATACCGAGAACACCCATTTCAGTGCAAAATGGAATCAGTTATTCATGTCTAAGGAAGATCATTCAAAGACTGCGTTTATCGGAGGACTTCTTGTCAACGGCATTACCGTGCTCGACTTTATCCTGACAGCAAGGAAGCTCTACAAGAATTACGGTTTTATCTTCGGCTTAGGGAAGAAGAAAAAGAAGAAATAATCCTCATCCTATTTCTATGACCTGCCCATCGTAAGCCATCTGGATATCAGAGGGCAAGGATGCGTTTACCTCTTCATGACGACCGATATCATGACTGCTATGAATCAACCATGTCTGACGAGCTCCAATCCTCTTGGCAAAGTCAACAGCCTCAGCAAGAGTCTGATGAGAGTGATGAGGTTTCTCACGAAGGGCATTCACGATGAGTGTGTCTATGTCTTGAAGGTAATCCAGTTCCCCTTCGTCAATGGTCTTCATATCCGTGATATAGGCAAGTTTTCCTATCCGATAGCCGAGAATCGGCAAGTCGTGGTGCATCACTTCAATTGGAAGAATCTCCAAGTCACCTATCTGAAACGGTATATGCTTATGTATTTCATGAAGCTGGATAGCAGGTACACCAGGATAACGATGTTCCTCGAAACAATATGGCAGCATCTGCAGCAGACCTTTTCTTGCGACAGGATCAGCGTATACATTTATCTCACCAAACTGACAATATGGACGGATATCATCCATTCCCCCCATATGGTCGTAATGAGCATGTGTTATCAAGATACCATCTATCTTCCGAAAGGGTTGTTCCATGATTTGCTGACGGAAGTCAGGACCACAGTCTATCAGGACACGTGTCGTCTCTGTCTCTACCAGTGCAGAACAGCGTAACCGCTTATCATGTGGGTCTTTGCTCGTACACGTATAACACTGGCAACCGATTGTCGGCACGCCACATGATGTTCCTGTTCCTAAGAATGTCAGTCTCATATAATATTCACCTCGGGATAGATGCTAATGCCAAACACTTCCCAGACATCATTCTGAATAGCCTTACATAATGACAGTATCTCCTGCCCCGTAGCACCTCCAAGATTCACCAATACCAATGCCTGTTTATCATGCACTCCCGCACGTCCCATTGACTTACCCTTCCAACCACATTTCTCTATCAACCATCCGGCAGGAATTTTCTCATGGTCGGCATCAATGGTGTAATGAGGAAGGTCATCATAACACGTTGCCAACTCTTCGTATTTCTTACGACTGACAATGGGGTTCATAAAGAAACTACCGGCATTACCCACCTTTTCAGGATCAGGAAGTTTGGCATTACGTATGTCTATAATAATCTGCCTTAGTTCTGGAGCTGTAGGCTGGTCGATATTCCTTCTTTCCAGTTCTGCACGTATATTGCCATAGTCAAGATGCGGTTCGAAGACGGTGTCCATCTTATAGGTGACATGGGTGATGAGATACTGGTTTTTCCATTCCTGTTTGAAGCGACTCTGCCGATAAGCATAGGCACACTCCTCATTAGGAATGATACACAACCGACCTGTGGCAATCTCTACAGCCTCCACTTCCAGAATCAAGTCTTTTACCTCCACACCATATGCACCGATATTCTGCACTGCCGTGGCTCCCACATCACCGGGTATCAGAGAGAGGTTCTCCGCACCATAGAGATGGTTAAATATAGCACATGAGACAACATCGTCCCATACCATTCCACTTCCACAGAACACTTGGGAACCGACGATTGAGATTCCCCTGATGGCAGAATGAGCCACGATACCGTCGAAATCCTTCGTCAACAGCAGATTGCTACCTCCACCTATTATAATATAAGGTAATGTTGTCTCACGCAGTATTTTTGCTACCTTCTGAGCCTCTTCCACGGTAGCGAACTCCAGAAACCTGCGGCAATGTGCTTCTATGCCAAAGGTATTATGCTGCCATAAACTAAAATTTCCTAAATCTTTCATTATGTCGTCATTTTCTCCAGTTTCCACACCCCTCCCTCATGCTTGAAGGTCAGTTCCAGTTCCAGACCATTGGCAATACCACGCAGGACAAAAATCTTACGACCAGTCTCTTTCTGCGGTACCCCATACACAATATTGAAGATCATACCCGAAGGTAACTCTGGAGCAAAAGCCTCCCATGTGTCAGGAGTGATAACACCCTCCATCTGGCTGAAGTCATCGTCTGGGTCTGGTCCTACGAACTTTACACTCTCCATCAAATGTTTCTGCTGGAAATCTGGGTCGGAGGCAAAATGTTCATAAAACTCCAGAAAGGAGGCATTATGCGACTCACTCATCGGCATATGGATAATCTCCTGAAGCATCCACAGCCCATTCACACGGTCAAACACATATTGCTTGACTGCTTTTCCCTTCAAATATATTTTCTCGACGATGGCATGCTCGATATCCGTAGCTTCCTTCACATGCTGCATTTCCCTCTCACTGTTAAACAACAAGGTGTAGGAGTCTTGCTTCATAAAGAAATACTCCATTTGCCATTGTCCTCTCTTTGTATAGCTCACCTCATCGCCACGCTGTACCTTCAATGGAAACTTAATACGGGAACTCTGCAGTTTTTTGTTTGCGGCGAAGTTGAAGATGAAATCATCAAACATCTCATCGGCAGCCTTCGGCATAGGAGAATCCTCCGCTGCGACCTCCTCGTCCAAAGTCATAGCAGTAGTGTCTGCTTGCTGCGTGGAATCAGCAGTCTCACCTTCCTCTGTATCTCCACTCTTCTGTCCTTGACAGGCGGAGAACAGGAGTCCAATTACCATCAAGACAAACAAAATGTGTCTCATCTTCAACATCACAATTATATTCTACTCTCAAATTTGATGCAAAGGTACAAATAATTCTTAATTATTAATTCCTAATTATTATTTTTTTTGTACCTTTGCACACAAATTTTATTTTAACGCAAGATATGATACTTGATAAAATAGACGTACTGCTTAAAGAAGTACAGGAAATGAGCGCTAAAAACGCTGATGAGGTAGAACAGTTACGACTGAAATATCTCAGCAAAAAAGGTGAGATTACGGCACTGATGACTGATTTCCGTAATGTGGCTGCCGACCAAAAGAAGACCGTTGGTATGAAAATCAACGAGCTGAAAACACTTGCCACAGAACGTATCAATCAACTCCGCGAGGAATGCCAGACACAGGAAAGCGAAGGTGATGCTATCGATCTGACACGCACTCCCTACCCTATTAAGCTGGGTACCCGTCATCCACTGACCATTGTCACTAACGAGATTATCGATATTTTCTCTCGTATGGGATTCGTCCTTGCCGACGGTCCTGAGGTGGAAGATGACTTGCATGTGTTCACTAAGATGAACTTCGCTGCCGATCATCCTGCCCGTGACATGCAGGACACCTTCTTTGTCAGCCAGCATCCTAATGACGTGACAAAAAATATCCTGTTGCGCTCACATACCTCCAGTGTTCAGGCTCGTGTGATGGAACATATGCACACTGAGGACGGCAAGCTGACTGCTCCTATCCGTGTCATCTGCCCTGGGCGTGTCTATCGTAACGAAGCCATCACAGCACGTGCCCACTGTTTCTTCCACCAGGTGGAGGGCTTGTATATTGACAAGAACGTATCGTTTACCGACCTCAAACAGGTCCTGCTCTCATTTGCTCGCGAGATGTTCGGAGCCGACACAAAGATACGCCTGCGTCCAAGTTATTTCCCCTTCACGGAGCCTAGTGCAGAAATGGATATTTCTTGCTTCATCTGTGGTGGCGAGGGCTGTGGATTCTGCAAGCACACCGGATGGGTAGAGATTCTTGGTTGCGGAATGGTTGATCCTAACGTTCTTGAACAGTGTGGCATTGACTCTAAGGAATATAGCGGTTATGCTTTCGGTATGGGCGTTGAGCGTATTACCAACCTGAAATATCAGGTCAGCGACCTCCGTATGTTCTCTGAGAATGATGTCCGCTTCTTGAAAGAGTTTGAGGCAGCGAACTAACGTTGTAACAAAGACTCCTTATCAATACCGATTTGACTTCGAGCATTACCCGTATGGGCAACTCGAAGTCTTTTTTTGCCTCTGCAGAAGGATATATAAAATAAAATATGTATCTTTGTAGGCTATATGGAGATAATAAAAGAACTTTTGCGTAAGTGGTCGGAGCTTAGTTTGGTATTCCGCATCCTTATAGGCTTGAGCATTGGTGTCGTGCTGGGACTTATTGTTCCGGGATGGACAGCAATCGGCATCCTGGGCAAAATGTTTGTCAACGCACTGAAGGCTATCGCCCCTTTATTGGTAATGGTATTGGTTGCTTCCAGCATCTCAAAAGCAGGAAAGGGACTTGGTTCACGTTTCCGTACTGTTATCTCAGAATACATGTTAAGCACGTTTATCGCTGCCATCGGTGCAGTGATAGGCAGTTTTCTGTTTCCCATCACTCTCGACTTACAGGATGCAGCAATGGCAAACGCACCTGGCGCACTGTCCGATGTCTTCACTAACCTATTAAATAATATGGTGACAAACCCTGTCACATCCATTGCAGAGGCAAATTACATTGGAATCCTATTCTGGTCCATTGTGATGGGTATTGGTTTGAAATTCAAAGCCAGTCAATCAACGATTGATATCGTTGGTGACATAGCCGAAGTTATTACCATCTGCGTAAAATGGATCATCCAGTTTGCCCCCTTCGGAATTATGGGTCTGGTATTCTCTACCGTGTCCGAGAATGGTTTGGAGATATTCACGACCTACGGTTATCTGCTGATGTTGCTGGTAGGCTGCATGCTTGTCAACACCCTGCTTTTCAATCCGCTGATAGCTTTCTTGCTGACAAGGAGGAATCCCTATCCCCTACTTTTTGAGTGCTTGAAGGTGAGTGGACTCAATGCTTTCTTCACCCGCTCATCGGCAGCTAATATCCCCATTAATATGAGTCTCTGTAAGAAACTGGGACTTGACGAGGATTTCTATTCCGTGAGCATCCCATTAGGTGCCACGATAAATATGAATGGAGCAGCAGTGACCATCACCGTCATGACCCTTGCCGTAGCTCATACGGTAGGAGTCGAGGTAACCTTATGGTCTGCTATTTTCCTCTGCGTCATTGCCTCCCTTGCCGCATGTGGTACATCGGGGGTCGCTGGAGGTTCCTTATTACTGATTCCAATGGCATGCTCACTCTTCGGTATCGGCAACGATATTGCCATGCAGGCAGTAGCTATCGGTTTCATCATCGGTGTTGTCCAGGACTCGGTGGAGACTGCCATGAATTCCAGTGCCGACGTGTTCTTCACAGCAACGGCTGAGTATTACGACCAATCAAAACATTCCTAAATATGAAAACAAAACTATTTGTATTACTGCTAAGTTGCACAACGTTTGCAGCACAGGCACAGAAGCCAGCTATCCCACGTGATGCGGCTTTAGAAGCGAAAGTTGAGAAAACACTCTCAAAGATGACCCTGGACGAGAAAATCGGACAGATGTTAGAACTGAACCTTGACGTGATGGGAAAGACGGACTGGAGCACACGCACTTGGACACTGAACGAACCGATGCTCGACACCCTTATCTCAAAATGGAAGGTGGGTTCTATCCTGAATGCGCCAGCCACCCGTGCCGCCAGTGTGGCTCAGTGGCAAGAATGGATTCAGTTGATTCAGAAGAAATCAATGAAATACATAGGTATTCCTGATATCTATGGACTCGACCACAACCACGGTGTGACATACACACAAGGTGGAACACTATTCCCCCAGCCTATTAACATTGGTGCCTCTTTCAACACGGGCCTTGCCTTCAGAGGCGCAGAGATTACCGCCTATGAGAGCCGTGCGGCAAATTGTCCGTGGGTATACAACCCTGTTGTTGACCTGAGCCGTGACCCACGCTGGCCCCGTGTGTATGAGAGTTTCGGTGAGGATGCCATCCTAAACTCGAAGATGGTGGTAGCTGAAATCAAAGGATATCAGGGTGAAGACCCCAACCATATTGACCGCTTCCATGTGGGAACCAGTACCAAGCACTATTTCGCATATGGTGCCCCTTGGACAGGTAAAGACCGTACCCCCGCCTATCTCTCTCCACAGATGATTCGTGAGAAGTATTTCGAGCCCTTCAAGCAAGCTGCTCTTGCCGGAACACTCACCATGATGGTTAACTCTGCCTCTATCAACGGTGTTCCTGTTCATGCCAGCTATGAGTATCTCACTAAGTGGTTAAAGGAAGATCTGCAGTGGGATGGTTTCCTTGTTACCGACTGGGCAGACATTAATAACCTCTTCACTCGTGAGAAGGTGGCAAAAGACAAGAAGGATGCTATCCGCATTGCCATCAACGCTGGTATCGACATGTCGATGGACCCTTATAGTGTTGAGTTCTGTGTGCTGCTGAAAGAACTTGTCAACGAAGGCAAGGTGAAGATGTCCCGTATTGACGATGCCGTACGCCGTATCCTCCGTGCGAAATACCGTCTCGGACTATTCGATGAGCCTAACACGGGTGGTAAAGGTCTTGAGAAGTTTGGCTGTGAAGAGTTTGCCCAAGCTTCTCTAACAGCTGCAGAGGAATCAGAGGTTCTTTTGAAGAACGATGGGAACATACTTCCTCTCGCCAAGGGCAAGAAGATCCTGCTGACTGGTCCTAACGCCAACCAGATGCGTTGTCTGCATGGCGGATGGAGTTATACGTGGCAAGGTTCCAAAGCAGAAGATCTCTCTGAGAAATACAATAACATCTATGAGGCACTTTGCAATAAATACGGAAAAGGGAATGTCATCCTCGAACAGGGTGTGACCTATAACGAGGACGGCGCTTATTATGACGAGAACGAGCCACAGATACAAAAAGCTGTTGACGCTGCCAAAGGGGCTGATGTCATCATCGCCTGCATCGGTGAGAACTCGTATACAGAAACTCCCGGTAACCTCTCTGACCTCTGGTTGTCAGAGAACCAGCGCAACCTTGTGAAGGAACTTGCCAAGACAGGGAAGCCCATCATCCTCATTCTCAACGAGGGACGCCCTCGTCTGATTGCTGATATCGAACCACTTGCCAAAGCTGTGGTAAACATTCTGATTCCCGGAAACTATGGCGGTGATGCCCTTGCCAACCTGCTTGCCGGTGATGCCAACTTCTCCGCAAAGATGCCATACACCTATCCTCGTGAGATTAACTCCCTGAACACATACGACTATAAGGTAAGTGAGGAAGTAGGTACAATGGCTGGTGCATATAACTATGATGCGAAAGTCAGCCTGCAATGGCCCTTCGGCTACGGCATGAGCTATACTACTTACGAGTATTCTAACCTGAAAGTCGACAAGAACCAGTTTACTGCAGATGATGTTCTAACAGTCTCTGTTGATGTAAAGAACACTGGTAGTCGTGCCGGCAAAGAGGCTGTACTCCTCTACTCAAGTGACCTCGTTGCCACTATCGTTCCAGACAACAAGCGTTTACGTGACTTCACGAAGATAGCCCTTCAACCAGGTGAGACAAAGACAGTCACCTTCCAGTTACCCGCCAAAAAACTCGCATTCGTAGGTGCTGACGGTCGTTGGATACTTGAAGAGGGCGACTTCATGCTGAAGATAGCCAACCAAACGGTTGGTACAGCATGTAAGCAAACCAAAGTCTGGGATGAGCCTAATATATAATAATAAGGTACGAGCATGAAGCGAGGATTGGTATTGGAAGGCGGTGCGATGCGAGGGCTGTGGACGGCTGGCGTGACGGACGTGATGATGGAACACGACATCTGGCCAGACGGGCTTATTGGTGTATCGGCAGGTGCCGCCTTCGGATGCAACTACAAATCCCGACAACCAGGACGCGCCATCCGCTATAACACCCGTTTTGCCAAAGACTCCCGTTATAGCGGACTGCGCTCCCTATTGCGGAGCGGAGATTATTTCAATGCCGAGTTCGGTTACCATATCGTCCCTTACGAATACGATATCTTCGACACTCAGACTTTCGAGCAAAGCCCTATGCAGTTTACCGTTGTTTGTACCGATGTACTGACGGGAAGGGCTGTCTACCATGACATCGACCACGTGGACTATGACGAACTGGAATGGCTTAGGGCATCGGCATCAATGCCACTGGCTTCAAAGATTGTCAACGTACAAGGACACCAGTTGCTTGACGGAGGTGTTTCCGACTCTATCCCCTTAGCATATTTCGAGTCACAGGGCTACAATCGTAACGTGGTTATCCTGACACAGCCTGAGGGGTTTGTGAAAGAGCCCAACAAACTGATGCCCATCATGCGCATCGCCCTGCGGAAATATCCTGACATGATCAAGGCGATGGATGAACGGCACATCATGTACAATCATGAACTGGCATATGTGGCAAAAGCGGAACAAGAAGGACGTTGTCTCGTGATACGTCCTGAGGGAAAAATCCCCATCGGGCATATTTCCCATAACCCCGACCAGATGCGGCATGTCTATGAGTTAGGAAGAGATGTGGGTGAACGATATATAGAAAAAATCAAGGAATTTTATGCGTATTGATATTATCACAGTATTGCCCGAGATGCTAGAGGGATTCGTACATGAATCGATACTGGCTCGCGCAGAGAAAAAAGGACTTGCCGAGATACGGTTACACAACCTACGTGACTATACACTCGACAAATGGAGACGTGTTGACGACTATCCGTATGGAGGCTCAGCAGGCATGGTGATGCAGTGTGAGCCTATCGACCGTTGTATCACAGCACTGAAAGCTGAACGCGACTATGATGAGGTGATTTTCACCTCTCCAGACGGAGAGCGTTTCGACCAACACATGGCTAATGAACTTTCGCTAAAAGGAAATCTCATCATCCTTGCTGGGCATTATAAAGGAATTGACCAAAGAGTACGTGACCACCTGATTACCAAGGAGATATCAATCGGAGACTTCGTATTGACTGGAGGCGAGTTAGTAGCGGCAATGATAGCTGATGCCATTGTCCGGGTTGTGCCAGGCGTTATTGGTGACGAGCAGTCTGCACTGAGCGACTGTTTCCAGGACGACCTCCTTGCGGCTCCCATCTATACCCGTCCTGCCGACTATAAAGGATGGAAAGTTCCTGACATCCTATTATCAGGTAATGAGGCGAAGATTCGCAACTGGGAACTAGAGCAGGCGATGGAGCGTACCCGTAAGCTCAGGCCAGACCTGCTGAAAGAATAAACTTCTCACCTAACTGGAACCCTTCTTCATAGAGGCGTTCCAGTTTTTCCACATCCTCACAGATACGCCCCACCTCCAAAGGACGCTCAGGACGGATAACGATGACCTCCCCCAAGTCCTCCATACGTTCAATCAGTTCGAGCTGCTTATTGTATTCCTCGACTCTACGGCTCAGTGCCACCCTCAGTCGGGGATATTCACTATAGACGAACTTGGGAATCTTGATGTCTGGTTCTATAGAGCGGTATCCCCTGTTACGTGTTAACACCACCAAATTATTCTGATGACCAGTGTCAATGGCACGTATGATTGGAATGCTATCGACAATACCACCATCGAGCATCGGTATTCCATCCACTTTCGTTATCTGCGCCACAAAGGGCAAAGAACTGGATGCCTTGACTATCTGCGTCAATCGACGGTGATCATGTTTCTCTGAGAGATACATCGCACGTCCCGTCTTGCAATTCGTCGTCACCACCTCAAAGACAGCAGGGTTTTGCTCATAGGCTTCATAGTCGAAGGGCACTATCTCATTAGGAAAACGCTCATACAGGATTTCCGGGTCGAAGATACTGCCATTAACTATCAGGCTCTTCAACGAGATATAATCATACTTCTGCAGCATGTCGATATTCGAAAAACGGGCACGCCGAGGCTGACGACTCATGTACGATAGTCCATTACAGGCACCAGCCGACACAGCGACGACATAAGGGAAATAAACCTCATACTTCATCAGTGCGTCAAGAACCCCCGAGGTGAACACGCCCCGCATTCCACCTCCCTCAAGAACCAATCCTGTATTTGGAGTAATTTGCATTTTAATGCTTTTTATGATGCAAAGGTAGTACATTTTAATAAATAATGTGTAACTTTGCATACAAAATAGACAATATAACCGAAAACTTGAAATATGTTTGATAAAAACACATACATCCAGCGTCGTGCTGGACTAAAGAAAATGGTAGGCGAAGGTATCATCGTACTCTTTGGAAACAATGAGGCACCATGCAACTATCCTGCCAACTGTTATGCCCCCATGCGGCAAGACTCTTCGTTCATATATTATTTCGGACAGCACCGTGACGGATTGGTAGGTGTCATAGATATTGACAATGACGAAGAAACAATCTTCGGTGACGATATAGATGTAGAGGATATCGTCTGGATGGGATTCACACCTTCCGTCAGCGATTTGGCTGCCGAGGTGGGAGTCAGCAAGACTGCCCCGATGAAATTTCTCAGCACTGTGTGCAGGGATGCCATCAGTGCACACAGGAACATCCACTTTCTCCCTCCCTATCGCTACGACACCAAGATACAGATCATGGATCTGCTAGGTATCCATCCCTCACAACAAAAGGAGGCTGCCTCTTTGAAACTGATACATGCCGTGGTGAAGATGCGTGCCACCAAGGAGCCACAGGAGATTGCCGCTATTGACCGTGCTTGTGATGTTGGCTATGCCATGCATACTACCGCTCAATTGCTCATCAAACCTGGTGTGACGGAACGTTTCGTTGGCGGACAGGTTGATGGTATTGCCCGCTCACTGGCAAATGGCACGAGTTTCGCCACCATCTTCAGTCAGCATGGCGAGATTATGCATGGTAATCCTTCTGAGGCGAAACTGGAGGCAGGAAGACTGGCACTCTGCGACGCAGGATGTGAGTTAGACGACTATTGCTCCGACCATACCCGCACCATGCCAGTCTCTGGGAAATTTGACCAGCGGCAACTGGAGATATACTCCATCGTGGAAGCTTGTCATGACTATGTCTTAGAGGTGGCAAAACCTGGTGTGAGATACATGGATGTACACTTTGCCGTATGCCGCATGATGACAGACCGTCTGAAAGAACTCGGGCTCATGAAGGGTGATACCGAGGAGGCTGTCCGCGCTGGTGCCCATGCCATGTTCCTGCCCCACGGCTTAGGGCACATGATGGGTATGGACGTTCACGACATGGAAGGACTCGGACAGATATACGTAGGATTTGACGAGGAGACCCGTCCCAACCTGGAGCAGTTCGGTACCAACTGTCTGCGCATGGGACGCCGACTGGAAGAAGGTTTCGTGGTAACCGATGAGCCCGGTATCTATTTCATCCCCGCCCTCATTGACGAGTGGAAGACGAATGGACACTGCAAGGAGTTCATCAACTTCGAGAAACTGGAAACCTACAAAGACTTTGGCGGTATCCGCATAGAGGATGATGTCCTGATTACAAAGGACGGCTGTCGTTTCTTAGGAACGAAACGTATTCCCTATCATCCTCACGAACTGGAAGAATATATGAGTAATAATTAAAAATAAAAAGACAATGAGAAAGATTTTAACCCTCGCACTGATGGCAATGGTAGCTGTCGGTGCACAAGCGGAAGAGAAGAAAGAATCCGCCAACAAGAACAAACCCGTATTCACGGTGATCAAGGAGAACCCTATCACCTCTATCAAGGACCAGAACCGCAGTGGTACGTGCTGGGACTACTCTACCCTTTCCTTCTTTGAGGCGGAAATCCTGAAGAAGACAGGTAAGACCTATGACCTTTGTGAGAGTTTCGTTGCCAACAAGAACTATATGGACCGTGCCATTCAGGTGGTACGCCTGCATGGTGACTGTCAGTTCTCGCAGGGCGGCTCTGCTTATGACGTGCATTACGTGCTGCAAAACTATGGTATCTGCCCAGAGGATGCCATGCCTTTTCCCGGTTCCCTCTATGGTGACTCTCTGAATAACTTCAATGAGTTCTTCTCCCTGATGGAGCCATACGTGGAGGCAGTGTCCAAGAACAAGGCAAAGAAGATTTCCCCGCAGTGGAAAGTCGGTTTGCAGGGAATCCTCGACGCTTACTTAGGTAAGTGTCCTGAGAGCTTCACTTATGAGGGCAAGACCTATACCCCACAGACTTTCGCCGCCAGCCTTGGTCTTGACTGGAACGACTATGTAAGTATCACCAGCTATACCCATCGTCCTTTCTATACAGCCTTTGCCGTTGAGGTACAGGATAACTGGCGCAACCCACTGTCTTATAATGTACCCATGGACGAGATGATGAAGATCATTGACAATGCCATCATGAACGGTTATACTGTAGCATGGGGTGGTGACGTGTCAGAGGACGGTTTCACCCGTCAGGGTCTCGCCTATGCCATTGACACCAAGAAGACAGAGAGCATGCAGGGTTCTGACATGGCACGCTGGCTGAAACTGTCTGCCGCCAAGAAACGTAACCTCATCGACTCTCTCGGCTGCACCGTTCCTGAGATTGTTCCCACTCAGAAGATGCGTCAGGAGCGTTACGACAACTGGGAGTTGACAGACGACCATGGCATGCTGATCTACGGCATCGCCAAGGACCAGAATGGTAAGGAGTACTACATGGTAAAGAACTCTTGGGGTGAGAGTGGTGACTATAAAGGTATCTGGTACATGACCAAGACCTTCATCGCTGCCAACACGATGGACTATACCATCAATAAGAACGCTATCCCCAAGGATATCCGCAAGAAACTCGGACTTTAAAATGCAATTTAAATGGAATTACAAACCACCTACATCCGAAAGACAGCAAGCGGCTAAGGAATTAGCGGAGAAGATAGGCATGAGTCCTATCGTCGCTGACCTGCTGATTGGTCGCGGCATCAAGACGGAGAGTGCGGCAAAGCGATTCTTCAGACCAATGCTGAACGAGCTTATCGACCCGTTCCTGATGAATGATATGGACGTTGCCGTCGACCGTCTGAATGATGCCATGGGACGCAAGGAGCGTATCATGGTGTATGGCGACTACGATGTTGACGGGTGTACTGCGGTGGCATTAGTATACAAGTTCCTGCAGCAGTTCTATTCCAATATAGAGTATTATATCCCTAACCGTGAAGAGGAAGGCTATGGGGTCAGTATCAAGGGAATAGACTATGCGAAGGAGTCTGGTGTAAAACTGATTATCGTTCTCGACTGCGGTATCAAGGCTGTCGAGGAGATTAGTTATGCGAAACAGCAGGGTATCGACTTCATCATCTGCGACCACCATGTCCCTGATGAGGTGATGCCGCCTGCCGTCGCTATCCTTAATCCGAAACGGGAAGACTCCACCTATCCTTTCAAGGATCTGTGCGGATGTGGTGTGGGGTTCAAGCTGATGCAGGCGTTTGCCAAGAACAACGGTATTCCCTTCGCCCGTCTGATTCCCCTGCTTGACCTCTGTGCGGTGAGTATTGCCGCCGACTTAGTTCCTGTCGCAGGTGAGAACCGCATCCTTGCCTTCCACGGACTGAAACAGCTGAACCAAAGTGCGTCTATCGGACTGAAGGCGATTATCGACATCTGCGGTCTCACGGGTCGTGAGCTGACGATGAGTGATATCGTCTTTAAGATCGGTCCCCGTATCAATGCCAGTGGCCGTATGCAGAACGGTAAGGAAGCGGTAGAGTTACTGGTGGAGAAAGACTTGCAGAAAGCACTCACTGAGGCTAACCGCATCAATGAGTATAATGAGCAGCGCAAGGATGTTGACAAGGAGATGACCAAAGAGGCGAACGAGATTGTGGCGCGACTGGAAAGCCAGCAGCACATGCAGTCTATCGTCCTCTATGACGAGGGATGGAAGAAAGGGGTGGTAGGCATTGTCGCCTCCCGTCTGACGGAGCTCTATTACCGTCCTACCGTTGTCCTGACCATCATCGACGGTATCGCCTCAGGCTCTGCACGCAGTGTCGCCGGCTTCGACATCTACGATGCCATCAAGAGTTGCCGTGACTTGTTGGAGAACTTCGGCGGACATACCTATGCCGTCGGCTTGACACTCAGACAGGAGAATATCCCGGAGTTCCGCCGCCGTTTCCAAGAGTATGTCACCAGTCATATCCTGCCAGAACAGACACTGCCGACACTGGAGATTGACGAGGAGATAGACTTCAAGGATATCTCCAAGAAGCTGCATAACGATTTGCGTCGTCTCGCTCCCCATGGTCCTGAGAATCCCAAACCATTGTTCCTCACCCGTAATGTCTATGACTATGGCACGTCGAAGGTGGTGGGTCGCCATCAGGAGCATATCAAGCTGGAACTGGTAGACTCGAAATCGGCTGTCGTGATGAACGGCATTGCTTTCGGACAGAGTGCCGAGGCTCGATATATCAAGTCCAAGCGCTCGTTCGACATCGTCTTTACCATTGAGGAGAATACGTATAAGCGAGGCGAGGTGCAGTTGCAGATAGAGGACATCATGCCTTCGGCAAATGAGAAATGAGGAATGAGGAATGAGAAATGAGGAGTTTTCTCATTTACTAAAGAAGTACTGGGGCTACGATGACTTCCGTGGTATTCAGCGGGAGATCATCGAGTCCATTGGTTCCGGACATGACACACTGGGACTGATGCCTACGGGTGGTGGCAAGTCCATCACCTTTCAGGTACCTGCTCTCGCTATGGAGGGAGTATGTGTCGTTATCACTCCCCTGATAGCACTGATGAAAGACCAGGTGCACCATCTGCGCCAACGGGGCATCATGGCGGCTGCCGTCTATAGCGGGATGCAGCATGATGACATCATCCGCATCTTGGAGAACTGTATCTTAGGAAGTACCAAACTCCTTTATGTCTCCCCCGAGCGTTTGGGCAGCAGCTTGTTCCAGACGAAGCTCCGCCACATGAAGGTGAGCTTCATCACTGTCGACGAGGCACACTGTATCTCACAGTGGGGCTATGACTTCCGCCCCTCGTATCTGCAGATTGCCGAGATACGACGCATCTGCCCCGATGTCCCCGTCCTCGCCCTCACGGCAACGGCGACTCCTAAAGTTGTAGAGGATATCTGTGACAAGTTAACCCTCTCCACTCCCCACACCTTCAACATCTTCCGCATGTCTTTCGAGCGTAAGAACCTCACCTATCTCGTAAGTCATGCCATGGACAAGCGGACGGAGCTGATACAGTTGCTGAATGGTGAGAAAGGCGCTGCCATCGTCTATGTCCGCAGTCGCCGGCATGCCCGTGAGGTAGCGGAGCTGTTGACGGAGGCAAGACTCAGTGCCACCTTCTATCATGCAGGACTGGAGCATGCGGTAAAGGACCAGCGGCAGCGTGACTGGCAACATGACAGGGTACGTATCATGGTAGCTACCAATGCGTTTGGTATGGGTATCGACAAACCTGACGTACGTATCGTAGCGCATTATGACTGCCCAGACTCCATTGAGGCATATTTCCAGGAGGCAGGTCGTGCGGGACGTGACGGACAACCCTCCCGTGCAATCCTTTTATATAATGCTGCCGACGAGCCCAAGCTCCGTAAACGCATCAGCGACACATTCCCCGAGAAAGAGTATATCCGCAAGGTATACGATCACCTCGCCTATTATTACCAGATAGCGACGGGCGACGGTTATGGGGTCTCGCGAGAGTTCAATATCGATGACTTCTGCAGGAAGTTCAACCACTTCCCCATCCGTGTGCATGCAGCCTTGCAGATTCTGCAGCGTGCCGGCTATATCGAGTATACAGAGGAGCAGGACAACCAGGCACGGGTGAGATTCCTTGTCACCCGTGACGATCTCTACCGCCTCCGCGGCGACTCCCCCAATGAGGAGCGTGTCATCGTCGCCCTGCTCCGCAGCTATGGAGGACTCTTTGCCGACTACGGCTTCATCGACGAGAGTATGATAGCCAACCAGTGTGGCATGAAGTCGCATGAGGTCTATCAGACGCTGAAGGGACTCTCCGAGAAACACATCCTCCACTTCATCCCCCGCAAACAGGTGCCGTATATCCGTTATATGCAGCGGAGGGAGGACAGCGAGCATGTGCAGCTGTCGAAGGAAGTCTATGAGGAGCGTCTGACACAATACAAGGAGCGCATCGAGGCGATGTTGCGATATGCCAAGGATAACAGCCGTTGCCGCAGTCGCCAACTGCTGGAGTATTTCGGTGAGAAAGACACGAAGGACTGCGGACAGTGTGATGTCTGCCATCACACCAGCAAGACGGACATCCAACAGGCGAAACAGCAGATCCTCACCCTACTCTCTGACCGCCAGCGTCATCACGTCACAGAGCTCCTCCGCCTGCAACTGCCCAAGGAAGAGCTGGACAAAGCCCTCACCTACCTTCTGCAAGAGGAACATATCATGCAGAAGGACGGCTATCTGATAATTCCCTGATATTTTCCCGTCTTTTTGCTTAGGAAAACAAGGTATTCGTTTGTATATAGGGTAAAAAGACATAATGACAGATGAAAGACAAGCAAGAGTTTGAGGCTGTATTCCGACACTATTACAAAGGGATGTACGCTTTTGCACTGCGTATGCTCCATGACGAGGCGGACAGCAAGGACGTGGTAAGCGAGGTGTTCACCCAACTGCTAAACAGCACCGTCGACCTCCACTCCACGACCCTCCAAGGCTTCTTGCTTACCAGTGTGCGCAACCGTTGTATCAACTTGCTGGCTCATCAGCAGCGGACACAAGCAGTTATAGCGGACTGGAATCCCACGACAAGCAAGGTGGATGAGGAACTACTGGGAATGATTCACCACTTTGTCAGCGACGAACTGCCTCCCCTCTCCCAACAGGTGCTCCGTCTGCGCTACCATCAAGGACTGAAGTACAGGGAGATTGCCGAGGAGTTACAAGTCAGCGAAGTCACCGTGCATAACCATCTGTCACAGTCACTCAAACGAATTAAAGAACACTTAAAATCCTTAGGTTATGGAATCAAATGACAAATTAGAGGAGTTGCTACGGCAGATGTATGCTGAGGAGACACAGGTGGACCTTGACGAGGAATGGCAGAAGTTCGAGGCGAAGCACTTTCCCCCTAAACGCAAGGTATGGGGATGGATGCAGATAGCGGCACTCTTCATCGGTGTACTGATGCTGTCAGGTATTGCCTATGCCGCCATACACTTTGCCAGCACTCGTATTGAAGAGACCAAGGCATCCATGAAGCAAGAGGCACTAAAGACAAGTGACAGCCAACAAGAGCAGACCTCCATGACAGACTCCACCATGACCGTCACGCCCGTCAACTTCGAGAACACACGTCTGGATACCATGCTGACGGACATCGCCACCTATTATCACCATCAGGTAGATATCCGTAACGAGGCTTTGCGTGACCTAAGACTCTTCTATCGCTGGGACCGAAAGACAAGCATAGAGAGTGTGATAGAGGAACTGAATAACTTCGAGCAGTTGCACTTGACGCTGGAAGGTAACACGATTATCGCAGAATAACCATGAGAAGACGACTATCCCTGTTCGTATTGTGTACTTTTGCGAACACCCTACTGGCACAGCATATCACCCATCACTTCCATAATGTCAGCATGACGGAGGCATTGCAGTATATCCAATCGCAGACCCGCCGCTATGATATTAACTTCATCGCTAACGAACTGGAGGACTTCCGTGTCACTACCGATGTCAAGAACAAGTCGGTCACCGATGCTATCCTGCAAGTGGTAGGACTCTATCCTATCCGTGTGGTCCGCAACGACGAGCGTAAGATCTATGTGGAGTGTACCCACAAAACAAACCGTCACTTAACAGGTCGACTCGTTGACGAGAGCAACAATCCTGTCGCCTTCGCCAATATCGCCCTGCTCTCACCCACAGACTCCATCCTGCTTGGTGGCGGTGTGAGTAATGAGAACGGCGACTTCGTGATCCCCTATGAGCGTCCTACCGTCCTCGCCCGTATCTCCTTTGTCGGCTACAAAACCATCTATCGCCTGTGTAGTTCTGAGCATATCGGCACCATCCACATGCAGACTGAGGCATATACCATCAAGGGGGTCGTTGTAAAAGGTGATATTCCACAATACCAGATGACAACAGGCGGCTTGACAGTCGATATACAGAACTCGCTGCTCCGAGATGTAGGAACTGCCGATGACGTGCTGTCTATGCTGCCGCAAGTCCAAGGTGAGGACGGTAACTTCACAGTATTTGCCAAGGGAACGCCAGAGATCTATATCAACAACAAGAAGGTACAGAACACCCAGGAACTAAAACAGTTGAAATCGACAGATATCAGGTCGGTGGACATCATCACCTCCCCAGGTGCCAAATATAATGCTGAGGTGGGGGCAGTCATCAATATCAAGACGAAGAAACGCCAAGGCAATGGCATCAGTGTGGAGGCATATAGCCAAGTGAAATATAACAAGAAATGGACAACCTATAACGATGCCACTGTGAGATACCACACGGGAGGCTTGGAAGTATTTGGATACATGATGATTAATAACGGAAACCTTTCCGATGACAATACCATTACAGCAGGCATCAGAGCAAACGGTAATCACGTTAATATCGTACAAGTCTGTCCCAACAATTTCTGGTACACCATGCTGGGCGGACAGATTGGTGCCAGTTACGACTTCAACGAGGATAATTCCATTGGTTTCTCTTACAACCTGAGTGGGTCGCTTTATGAGGGCGGAACAGCTCAGACACAACAGACTATTACACGCAACAAATCCCTCGAAGGTTATGTCAAACAGTCCCTAAACATGAATGTGAGTGAAAAACCATGGCATGAGGTCAACATCTACTATGTGGGGAAGGTAGGAAAACTCGGCATAGACTTCAATGGTTCATGGATTTGGAAGAAGTTAATACAAGACTATGCATCTTTTGAGACCAGTCCGCAACTGGGTGACCGTGATGTGCATACATACAGCGTCAATCGTAACAATATGCTGGCTGGGAAACTGATGCTGACTTACCCTATATGGAAGGGCGAGTTGAGTATCGGCAGTGAGGTCACGCGCTCCAACAGTCACGGTGTATATGATAACGTAGAGCGAGTCGTATCGCCCTCCGATGACAAAATACGTGAGAGCAATATTGCCGGGTTTGCAGAATATCAGATGAAATGGGGCGTATGGAGATTCTCTGGTGGACTGCGCTACGAGTCAGTTAATTCCGACTATTATTCTTTCGGTGAGCATCAGTCTGAGCCAAGCCGTAAATACCATGACCTCTTTCCTAATCTCTCCGTAGGCTGGCAAAAGGACAAATGGGATATCCAGTTGAATTACAACAAACGCATCAGCCGCCCAAGTTTCCGGTGGCTCAACACCAATGTACAATATAACAACCGATATACTCATGAAGGTGGAAACCCCTTGCTGCGTCCAACCATCAAACAGGACATCGACCTGAATGTCACTTACTCGTGGCTGACCTTCACCGCTGGCTACAGTCATAGCAAGGACTTCCAACTCCACTATGCCGACCTGTATCAAGAGGGAAAAGAGACAGTCTTCTGGACCAATCGCAACTTCGATAAATATGAATCATACAAAGCCTCACTGACTGCATCACCCAAGTTTGGTTTCTATAGCCCGACACTTACTCTCAGTTACTGGCAACAGAACTTTGACACTCAGGCATACGGTCTCACTACAAGACTCAACAAACCACAGTTTGAAATAAACTTCCGCAATTGGTTCACCATCGGCAAGACTACGAAAGCGATGCTCTATCTGCACAACTCCACGAGTTACGACTACGGATTCACTCATCTTGCTCACGAGTTTTACATCAATACCCGTGTGCAGAAGACATTCTTTGACGGTAATCTAACCGTTGCCCTCTTTGCTAATGATATTTTCCGAAGCCTTCGTACACGCTGGACAGCCTATTTCCCTGTCACCACGATGGACAAGGATGCTTACACCTATACACAATACATCGGCGTGTCACTATCGTATCAATTCAATACGACCCGAAGCAAGTACAAAGGTACCGGTGCCGGCAATGCCGAGAAGAGCCGATTGTAAACAGTATAAATAAAGTAAAGGACTATCAAGGAGGCTGCTTGAGACACGGATTTTCGACAAGGCTGCCTTTTATGTATTGTCAAAGAATTTGGTCAAAAATCGTGTATGGATTTTTGTGCATTCTAGAATGGGAGGAAGCAAAAAACGGGGGTGTTTGGGGCAAAAACGGAGGAAGGACGTACCTTCGGAGGGGTTAGGCGGCACCTTCCTACCCTTTAGGTGCCGCCTTCGGACCCTTTAGGTGCCTCCTTTCAAGGTGAAAAACAGTGCCTTTTAAGGGCTTTTTTGCGTGTTTTCAGGGTGTTTTCCGAGGGTTAGAAAGAGGGAGAAACGGGGAACGCACTCAGTATCAAGGGAATACGAAAACCGCTCAGATTTTGCGTATTTGACACCAAGTTAGGACTTGGTGGATTTCACGCGAAACCTGAGCGGTCTTTTGTTAAATATTTATCAGACAGAATTAATCTTCCTGATTCTCGGGACGCAGCTTGCGGACAGTCTCACCGGCACGCCACATCTCCTGGTTGCGCATAGCCTCGAGCTCCTTCTCCAGACCAGCACGATAGTCGGGCTTAGAGTTAGCGTCGATGGTGATCTGAGCCTCATTACCCGTCTTTACGGAATAGTACAGCCATTCCATAACAGGCTTGATGGCATCGTGGAAACGAGGAGCCCAGTCGAGAGCGCCACGCTGTGCGGTAGTAGAGCAGTTAGCATACATCCAGTCCATACCCTTAGCACCAAACAACGGACCAAGGCTCTGTGTCAGCTCCTCAACAGTCTCGTTGAAAGCCTCAGAGGGAGAGTGACCATTCTCACGGAGCACCTCATACTGTGCGAGCAGCAAGCCCTGGATAGCACCCATCAGTGAACCACGCTCACCAGTCAGGTCAGAGGTAGCCTCACGCTGGAAGGTAGTCTCAAACAAATAACCGGCACCGATACCGATACCGAAGGCGAGTGTCTTCTCCTTAGCCTTACCAGTAGCATCCTGATAAACAGCGTATGAGCAGTTCAGGCCACGGCCCTCGCAGAACATCGTGCGGAGAGAGGTACCAGAACCCTTAGGAGCGACCATGATAACATCCACGTCAGCGGGAGGAACAACACCAGTACGGTCGTTCCAGTTGATAGCGAAGCCATGGCTGTAGTACAGAGTCTTGCCGGGCTTCAGATATTTCTTGATGACTGGCCACTGCTGAATCTGACCAGCATCAGAAAGCAGCATGCAGAGGATAGTACCCTTCTCGGCAGCCTCCTCAATAGAGAACAAAGTCTTGCCGGGAACCCATCCGTCAGCAACAGCCTTGTCGTAGGTCTTACCCTGGCGCTGACCAACGATTACGTTGAAACCGTTGTCACGCAGGTTACAAGCCTGTCCAGGACCCTGAACACCATAACCGATAACGGCGATAACCTCGTCTTTCAATACCTCACGTGCTTTCTCCAAAGAGAACTCCTTACTGGTGACTACTGTCTCGATAACGCCACCAAAATTCATTTCTGCCATAATTGCAAATTGATTTTAAATGTTATACTTATCCCTTGCCGACCATGCCAGTCCTAACCCGAGAACCGCCGTCTTGTCAGTCTGCTCAGTGCTTACCCGAAGCACCAACGAGGGCTTAACTGAAACTTATTGGCTGCAAAGATAACAAATTGCTATCAAACAGCCAAATTATCTAACAGATTTATACTTTTTTATATCAACGGAAAGTCACTTTGCTGCGGCAACACTCCGTACCGTCGTCCTTGCAGATGCGGACGTTGAAAGCATCGCCATCCTCCTGCATATAGAAACTCAGCCTGTCGCCGGCATGAGCCTCAGCGACATAGGCAATCTCAAAGCGTTTGACCTGATGCGTGCGATACCAGTCCATGTCCCAGAGGTCGAGCACATGCTCGATATATTTCACGGAGTTGATATGTCCGTTGATATCCACATCATTATAATAGGTGTCGATGGTGCGGACGAGTTTCGCCTCATCGGTCATCTTCACTCGCCCACCCTTGTCAATGGGACATTCCTTGTCTTTGACAATCCACTGCTCAATGGCTCCGTTGTCGATGGCATAGATATCCGTTGGCTGACGACTCTCAGTATCAATCATCGCCCAGATGCTGCGCCCGTAACCATAGACATGACCGTCGCTCCCCACCACGGCAAAGTTACGACTGGTGAAATAGCGCATGGCACTCTCCACCCATGTCTCCACATTGAACTTCGTGTACTGCTTGGGCATCTCGTCCATCTCGATAGCGAGGCGTGAGAGGACCCATGAGCGCTGGATGGTCATCAGGTATTTCATGCCAAAGCCACGAGCCGAGCTATGGAAGTCGGCGGCATTCAGCATGTGATTACCCATGTGCCCCATAAAGAGCCTGCCGCTGAAGTCACAGTGGAAGGGCTCCGCCATGAACTCGTAGCATCCTATCTTATCCATGCTGTTTCTCCCTTTCCTCCAAGAACTCACTGACCTGCTCCTGCATGCCACGGGTCACGGCGATACGTCCGCTACGGGTATACTGCAGCACGCAACCGAACTCGTCCAAAGCATGGTATAGGGAGATGATGTCATCCGTACGACCGCTCTTCATCACGATGATATAGGTGGGGTTCACCTCCGTTATCTTCGCATCATGATGCCGGATGGTCTTCGAAATCTTCGGATTCTGAAGAACGATATCAGTAGCCAGCTTATACAAGCCCGTCTCACGGATAAACAACTGCTCATCCGTGAAATAGTTTGCCTTGATGACATCCACTTTCTTCTCTATCTGCTTGGTGATCTTCACAATCTGGTCTTCATCGCTCCATGCAGTGATGGTGTACTTATGGACACCCTCAATACTCGATGCCGAAACATTCAGACTCTCGATATTCACCTGACGACGGGTAAAGACTGCCGTCACTTGGTTCAGGATACCCGCGATATTCTCAGAATACACCAATAATGTATATAGTTTCTTCTCTTCCATCTTACTTCTTACATCTTACATCAGACATCATATTTCCAACATCATGTCATTGACATTCATACCCGGAGGTGTCATCGGCAACACGTTATCCTCCTCCTTAATGGCACATTCCAGGATATACGGTCCCTCCGTCGTCAGCATCTTATCAATGGCTGCGGCAAGGTTCGCGCGGTCGGTCACTGCCTCGTAAGCGATGCCATAACCCTTGGCTATCTGCTCGTAGCAGGGATTCATCATCTTCGTGAACGACTTGCGGCGCAACCAGAACATATCCTGCCACTGGCGCACATTGCCCAGATAGTTGTTGTTGAGCAAGACCATCTTCACCGGCGACTGCTGCTCCATGATAGTACCCAACTCCTGGATATTCATCTGGAAGCCACCATCACCCATAAAACATACCACGGTACGGTCGGTGGCAAAGGCAGCGCCAATAGCCGCTGGCATACCATACCCCATCGTACCCAGTCCACCGCTGGTGCAGATGCTGCGCTTCATGGGATACTTGAAATAGCGTGTCGCAAACAACTGGTTCTGACCAACATCCGTCACCAGGACAGTTCCCTTGGGGGCATGCTCTGCAACAGCATTCACCACCTCACCCATCAATAGCGGACCCTCCGTCGGATGGATGGCTGGCTCTATGACTTTCGTACGCTCCTTCTCATCCAATGCCTTGAATGAGTCACGCCATTCCTGATGGTTATTCTTGTTCAGTAATGCCGTAATGGCTGGCAATGACTCCTTACAGTCAGCAACCACAGCGACATCCGTTCTCACGTTCTTATCAATCTCACTGCGGTCAATATCCAGATGGATAACCTTTGCCTGCTTGGCATAGGTCTTGATATTGCCCGTCACACGGTCACTGAAACGCATACCGATAGCGATAAGCACATCACACTCCTGTTCCTTCAAGTTGACGGCATAGTTGCCATGCATACCCAGCATGCCCACATTCAACGGATGGTCGGAGGGCAGTGCGCTCAGTCCGAGCATCGTACGCCCTGCGGGAATATCGGCTTTCTCAAGGAAAGTCTTCAACTCCTCCTGCGCATGACCTAACTCCACACCCTGTCCCACCAAGGCAAGTGGACGTTTGGCATTATTAATCAACTCAGCAGCCTGACGGACTGCCTCTTCCTTCAATTTCGGAGTTGCCACGTAAGAGCGGATAAAGTCCACCTTCTTTGGCTCCCATTCGATCTCCTCAACCTGAGCATTACGAGGGAAGTCGAGCACCACAGGACCCGGTCTGCCGCTTCGTGCGATATAGAAAGCACGGCTGACAGCCCATGCAATGTCTTCGGCATGGCGTATCTGGTATGCCCATTTGCAGATAGGCTGTGCCACACCCACGAGGTCTACCTCCTGGAAAGCATCAGTACCCAGCGTACCAATGGCAACCTGTCCAGCGATGACTACTATCGGCGTGGAGTCCATCATCGCATCAGCCACACCTGTCAACGTGTTTGTAGCACCAGGTCCACTGGTCACCAAAGCGACACCCACCTCACCGGAGACACGGGCATAACCCTCTGCGGCATGTGTAGCACCCTGTTCGTGACGCACCAGTATGTGGTCAAAACATTTCTTCTCTCCTCGTGTATAGTCAAATAGCGAGTCATAAACGGGCATGATGGCACCTCCGGGATAACCGAAGATGGTCTTCACCCCTTCTGCCTGTAACGCCCTCATCAGCGCTTTCGATCCTGTAATTCTGTCTCTCATACTCTAGTCAATTATTCTTACCCCACCCTTGTCTGCTGAGCTGACGCTCTGTGCATAAGCACGCAGTGCCTTGCTCACAACGCGGTTGCGTTTCAGTGGCTGCTGGGGACGGGCAGCCAATTCCTCGTCAGAGAGTTTCACGTTAATCTGACGGTTGGGGATGTCTATCACGATGATGTCGCCATCCTTGATTTTTCCGATATTACCACCTGCGGCAGCCTCTGGCGAGATATGTCCGATGGAGAGTCCGCTGGTACCGCCTGAGAAACGGCCGTCGGTAATCAGGGCACATTCCTTACCCATGTGCATACTCTTAATATAAGAGGTGGGGTACAGCATCTCCTGCATACCGGGACCACCCTTCGGTCCCTCGTGGGTAATCACCACGCAGTCACCTTTCTTCACCTTACCACCAAGGATTCCCTCGCAGGCATCCTCTTGAGAGTCGAAGACAACGGCAGGTCCCTCGAAATGCCAGATACTCTCGTCTACACCAGCGGTCTTCACAACACAGCCGTCCTGTGCGATATTACCGAAAAGTACGGCAAGACCACCATCTTTGGTATAGGCATGCTGCAGGTCACGGATACAACCGTTGGCACGGTCCGTATCTAACGTTCCCCACTCCTCGCTCTGACTTCCCATCTTGGTAGAGAAGCGGTTGCCTGGTGCCGACTGGTAGATACGGTTGGCATCATAGTCGACACGCCCGTCGGTGATGCAGTATTTATCCATTGCCTCACCTATCGTCATGCCATCTACACGGGGAGCCGACTTCTCGATAAGTCCGCCTTTAGACAGCTCATGCATAATGCCTAAGATGCCACCGGCACGGTTGCATTCCTGCACACTGTATTTCTGTGTATTAGGAGCCAGTTTGCAGAGGCAAGGAGTCTTACGGCTCAACGCATCAATATCGTTAATGGTGAAGTCAGCACCAGCCTCCTGAGCCACAGCAAGCAGGTGGAGCACGGTATTCGTCGAGCCACCCATGGCGATATCGAGCGTCATGGCATTGAGGAATGCATTACGGGTAGCGATATTACGGGGCAGCACGCTCTCGTCACCATCCTCATAGTAGGCGAAGGCGTTCTTCACAATCTGACGCGCTGCCTGCTTGAAGAGTTCCACACGGTTGGTATGAGTGGCGAGAATGGTTCCGTTTCCTGGCAGCGACAGTCCGATAGCCTCTGTCAGTGAGTTCATCGAATTGGCGGTAAACATACCAGAGCAGGAACCACAGCCAGGACAGGCGCATGCCTCTATCTGCTGCATCTCCTCGTCACTGACTGACGGGTCGGCACCCTTGATCATCGCCGTGATCAGGTCGGCATTCTCACCACGCCATTTACCTGCCTCCATCGGACCGCCTGAGCAGAAGATGGTGGGGATATTCAGACGCATAGCAGCCATCAGCATGCCGGGTGTCACCTTGTCGCAGTTGGAGATACAGATCATGGCATCTGCCTTATGGGCATTCACCATATACTCCACACTGTCAGCGATGATGTCACGGGAAGGCAAAGAATAGAGCATACCGTCATGTCCCATGGCGATACCGTCATCAATGGCGATGGTATTGAACTCAGCGGCATAACAGCCCATCTTCTCGATTTCCTCGCGGACAATCTGTCCTATCTCATGCAGATGCGTATGACCAGGCACAAACTGGGTAAACGAGTTGACAACGGCGATAATCGGTTTGCCGAACTGTTCCTGTTTCATTCCTGTAGCAACCCAGAGCGCACGCGCTCCAGCCATTCTCCTACCTTCTGTGCATACCGCACTGCGTAATGGATGTTTCATATTCTATTCAAGTATTTGTTCTTTTCCTATATTTTTAGTCTGCAAAGTTACTCATTTCTCAGCTAAACACCAACAAAAAAGCAGATATTTTTCGTATCTGCTTTCTTTTCGTAACAAAAATCAGTGTTTTAGTTTCTATTTCAAAGTATTAAAGCGTTGATTCTTCTCAATGGTCCACCCCTCCCTTTTAGAAAGCAGACAATTCTTTCCTTTGAACATCTTCGATGCCTGCTTGTCGCCTTTCAGTTGCCATTGCAACCATGCGAGTGCCACCACGGCAAACTCACCGCCATGAGGCTGGGCATACGTGCCACCATGTCCCACAGGCAGATTAGCGGCACAGGCTGCCACGTGGCTGATGCGATGGAAGTCATCCATCCCATTCTCATAGGCGATATCGGGTTTCCCGCCAAGGATATAGATAACGGAAGAGTGAATATCACTTAGTTTCTCCTTGGGAGGCATCGGCATGCCACCCACTGCCGTATGGGCGTTCTGCTGGTTAAACAAACCACTGTTACAGATCATCATGGTCTTGATACGGGGGTCGGCACAGTTATAGAGGGTCTGCAGACCTCCACATGACATACCTGCGGCAGCGATATTCTTCACGTCGAGTTTCTGATAGTAAGGTGACTTGGGGTCGGCATTCTGCCGCTCCACCCAGTCCATTGACTCTATCTGCTGCTGAGTGGTAGACATGGGACCCTTATAAGGGTCATCCGTCATGGGGATATACCCCGTTGCCACTACCATAAAACCATACGACGCTATCTCGTTAAGGAACTTATAATGCTCGAAAGGCGAGTTATTACAAGCACCATTGCCCCATACCAGCACCGGCAACGGATGCTTCTGGTCAAACTTCGACAGGTCTTGCGGCACGAAGACGGTATGCGCCCCTAACGTCGGCTCTGCCTTCATGATAGCCTTATAAGGACCCGTACCACCCTCCTCCACCAGTCGGGAGGTTGTCTGGCTCCGGAATGTCTCCAACTCCTTGACAATCTCATCGAAATCATCGGTAAGGGTCAACTGCATGTTTTTGTATTTTCCTAACTTGACCAGTTCCTCCAAGAAGGGATAGACTGGCAGTTCCTTCGTCCAGAAATCAGTGCCAAGGAAAATCATCGGACTCGAATAGCCGAACGACAGGTAGTGGTTCTGCACGGCATCCTGGAAGATTTCCTGCATGGTGCCGGCACTTCCCGGCGTGTAGATAATACCCCCAAAGGCATAGGTCAGAATCAGGTCCTCACGGATGCTGTTCTCGAAGAACTTAGCGATATGTGTAGCAAAGGGGGCTGAAGGCTCATGACCATAGAGGTATGTCGGAATGCCAAGGCTGACATAGTCGCCCTTACGAGGATAGCGTTCCATCACCTCAAACGAGGTAGAAAGCCATCCTTTGTCTTTAAACGACGGTGCTGTCTTCAGAATATCAATAGCTGCATCCACATCCTGCTCTGTGCGTCCTGCCATCCATGCTCCCAGATGGGTTGCCTCCATCGCACCAGGTCCACCACCGCTCAGCATGATAAAGCCCTGCTCAGTAAGGCGCTTACTTAAAAGCACCACCTTTTTATACATCGGGTCGGTACGCAGCAGGGCATGCCCACCCATGATACCAAGACAAAAGCGAGAGTCATACTTTTTGAAAAACTCATCAAGAGCCACATGGATACAGTGGTCATGCAGCGTACGAGCCAATGACTCCTCTACATTCTGAGCCTGTTTGCCGTTGGCGATGAAGTGCTTATACACCTTCGTATCATAGCAGGTCTCAAAAGTTGCCTCATTCTTAGGGTCGTAACCCGCATAAAGTTCCGCTGCGCTGTAAAGTGACGTGCGATTCACATCAAAAGGTACCGACTTCAGATAGTCGACAGCCTTCTTACTAAATAAGTCATCAACAGACTGCGAATGGGCAGTTGTGGTTGAAAGCACCAATAGTGCCATTAAAATAGTTTTCTTCATCTTGCTTATTTTTTAATGATTCGTCCTTGTGGTTGAGCATATTCCTGACCGATATGTCCATTGAGATTCTTGGTAACAAACTCAATAAAGATATCATTATAAGTTCTCTTGGTCTCCCATGTAATCTTGCTACCCTTCAGAGTGTTATAAAGCCCACCGTCTGTCACGCAATACTTAGTGGTGGCAACGGTATAGGTACGGGCAGGGTTGATGGGCTCATAGTGCTGTGTGTTGCTGTTGAGAATCTGCACATCGCCCACACGGTGCTCTCGCTCATCAACTGTGAACCTCATACCCGACACCTGTGGAAACTGACCGTCAGGTTTAGGCAGGAAACTCATTAGTTTTTCCAGCATGGCGATAATCGTGCTACCCTTTACTTCCGCCACTATAACATAATTATCATAAGGTAACATGGATAACAGGTCACCAAAGGTCAAGTCACCAGCCTTCACCTCGTTACGGATACTACCACTGTTAAGTACAGAGATATCCGAACCTGTCACCATACGAAAGGCATCTGCCACAATATCACCTGCAGTAGTCTCCCCTACGCGGTGGATCTCATTGCCCTCATCATCAAGGATGCGCAAAGGAACCTCGCTATGACAAATCACTCTGCTGGTCTGCTCGTTCAACATGGAATGAATGCTGTCCACCACATGAGCCACAAAAGGATTCTTCTCCATCACACGCTCTATGGGGATAAGTGATGTCGTCATTCTGCCATCGGGAGTAATGAGCAGCTTGCCTATATTCGCGAACTTAGTTCCTGTCTGTGTCACTACGATTGGTTTCCCCTCCTTATTCAATATAGTGTCGGACACGATAACGGCATGAGAGTGACCATCCAAGACGATGTCTATACCCGAGGTGTTAGCCACCAGGGTATGGGAATCAGAATGACGTGCTGTCAATATTTCACCTAAGTGGGAGTCGACAATTACATAATCAGCCCCGGCTTTCCTTGCCTCATCAACGGCACGCTGCACTAATACAGGAATATCCTCACGCTGTAAATCATAGACAAGACTGTCATGCTCATCCCGGAATGCATACGCCTCATCTTCCATCGAGGTCGGCGTGACAACCCCCACGAAAGCAATGCGTTTGTTACCCACCCGCTTCATCACGTAAGGTGCGAAGACCATCCTGCCAGAACGGATATCATAAAGGTTACAACACACCACGGGGACTGGTACTTGGCGAAGCAGTTGGAACATACGTTCCATACCATAGTCAAACTCATGATTACCCAATGTAATCACATCATAGCTCATCACCCTCATCACATCCACCACATACTGCCCTTTGGATATAGCACCGACCGTCTGCCCTTGCACATAATCACCATTTGACACCAAAAACACATCTGCCGTGTCTGCTATAGCATCACGCAACCCTGCCAGCTTTGCATAACCATCCATGGCACAATGCACATCATTCTCATAAAGGACAACGATACTCTTCTGCCGCAGACTGGTCGGAGTATCTTTGACCACCTGGCGACAACTGACCATTAGTAGCACTAAAGTCACGAGGAATATCCCCCTCCATAATTCTTTCATCGATATAAAGTCTAAAGTGATTATTTGTTTCCGCATGCAAATATACAAAAAAACCACAAAACTAACACCATTTATGCACAAAATCTCTTAATTTATTTGGCGAATAGGAATTAAATATGTAACTTTGCACTCGAATTTCAGAACAAGACCTCCCAAAGGAGATTTAAAGTTCTTAGCAAGATGTTTCCATTCGTGAAACATTTCCATCCAATTTCAAACAATAAAAGACAACGAATACAGATTGTTATATATGTATACGAAGAATGAATTAGAACAAATGGATATCCCCCAGTTGATGGAGATAGCCAACAACCTCGGTGTTAAGGTTTCACAAAATGACGAACTGGAAACAGTAATTTACGCCATCCTTGACAAAGCAGCTGAGGACTCAGCAGCAAGCGAGGGGAGCACTAAACGTAAACGTACCCGTATAGCCAAAAAGGATAATAATAAGGTATATACTGTTAATGGCACAGAAGCTGAGAACCTCAACGTCAATGCCACAAAGGCAAAAGAGAAAAAGTCACTTGACACCTTGTTTGCTGAGGCTGACGCTGCCGATGCCAAACAGAAGGCAGAAACGGGAAAGGAACCAGTTGCCGAACAGCCTGCTGCAGAAGAGAAACCCGCACCTAAAAAACGTGGGCGCAAGTCGAAGAAGGAACTCGAGGAGATTGCTGCCCGCGAAAAGCAACAGGCAGGCGACGACGAGTCAGAAATGGCCGCTGAGGATGCTGCTAAAACAGAGGTGGAAGCACAGGTTGCTGAGGAGGTTCCAGTAGAAGCCATACCTGAAACAGAAGAGCCTATTGACACCAACAAGATTGAGGAGTTACAGGCAAAGTTGAATCAGCAGCAACAGAACAAGGATTCATTGACATTACGAGATGGTGTTTGGGAAGGTGATCCTGGAGACGGCACAGATTTTATTACAGTTGTCGACATCCCTATCGAAGATGGTGAGGCTATTCCTACTTTGGATATCTTCGACCGTCCGATGTCACAGGTCAGCCAACCCCAGATGATGCAGGAGGCGAACACCTATATACCTGTCAATAACCATGCACCTATAGCTCATTACAATTTCGATAACCTGATTAAAGGCAATGGTGTTTTAGAGATGTTGCAGGACGGCTATGGATTTCTCCGTTCCAGTGATTACAACTATCTCTCTTCACCTGATGATATCTACGTGAGCCCACAACAGGTAAAAAAATACGGACTAAAAACGGGCGATGTTGTTGCGTGCACCGTTCGTCCCCCTCATGAAAATGAGAAATACTTTGCCATGACGGACGTTCAAACTATTAATGGTCGTCTACCGCAAGAAGTTCGTGACCGTGTTAGTTTCGAACACCTCACCCCCCTCTTCCCTGACGAGAAGTTCACACTATGCGGTGACCCTGCCACAACGAATCCTTCTGTACGCATCGTCGACTTGTTCTCACCAATAGGAAAAGGACAACGCGCACTAATCGTCGCTCAGCCAAAGACTGGTAAGACTATCCTCATGAAGGACATTGCCAACGCTATCGCTGCCAACCATCCTGAAGCATATATCATGATGTTGTTGATTGATGAGCGTCCGGAAGAAGTTACGGACATGGCACGCACCGTCAACGCTGAAGTCATCGCTTCTACTTTCGATGAGCCTGCTGACCGTCACGTGAAGATTGCCGGTATCGTACTGGAAAAAGCAAAGCGTATGGTGGAGTGTGGACATGATGTGGTCATCTTCCTTGACTCTATCACTCGTCTGGCTCGTGCCTATAACACGGTAGCACCTGCCAGTGGAAAGGTGTTGACTGGTGGTGTTGATGCTAATGCCTTGCAGAAGCCTAAACGTTTTTTTGGTGCTGCTCGTAACATTGAGAACGGTGGTTCACTGACTATTATCGCCACCGCACTGACTGATACCGGTTCCAAGATGGACGAGGTTATCTTCGAAGAATTCAAGGGTACAGGTAACTCTGAGTTGCAACTTGACCGCATGCTTGCCAACAAGCGTGTATATCCTGCCGTCAACCTCGTACAGTCATCTACTCGTCGTGACGACCTGCTGCAGGATCAGACGACTCTGAACCGTATGTGGATTATCCGCAAGTTCATCGCAGAGATGAATCCTATCGAGGCTATGAACACAGTACGCGACAGATTGGTGCAGACTCACTCTAATGAGGAATTCCTGCTTGCCATGAATGGATAAAAGAATATACAAACATATAAAACTAAATAAGTAATGGAAAGAGACAATGCGATTTTTGAGCTCATTGAAAAGGAGCATCAACGCCAATTGAAAGGTATCGAACTGATTGCTTCGGAGAACTTCGTCAGCGATCAAGTGATGGAGGCTATGGGGAGTTACCTCACCAACAAATATGCCGAAGGTTATCCTGGGCACCGTTACTATGGTGGCTGTCAGGTAGTTGATGAGGTTGAGCAGCTTGCCATCGACCGTGTCTGCAAGCTATTTGGTGCTGAGTATGCCAACGTACAGCCCCACTCTGGTGCACAGGCTAACGCCGCCGTACTTCTTGCTGTCCTGAAACCCGGTGATACCTTCATGGGTATGAACCTCGACCACGGTGGTCACCTCTCTCATGGTTCTCTGGTAAACACCAGCGGTATTCTCTATAAGCCCGTAGGCTATAACCTGAACAAAGAAACGGGACGCGTAGATTATGACGAGATGGAGCGTCTGGCTCTGGAACACAAGCCCAAACTGATTATCGGTGGCGGCTCCGCTTACAGCCGTGAGTGGGACTACAAACGTATGCGTGAGATTGCAGACAAGGTAGGTGCCCTGCTGATGATCGACATGGCACACCCTGCCGGACTCATCGCTGCCGGTCTGCTCGATAACCCTGTGAAGTATGCTCATATTGTAACCTCAACAACCCACAAGACCCTCCGTGGTCCTCGTGGTGGTATCATCCTCATGGGCAAGGACTTCGAGAATCCTTGGGGACTGAAGACACCAAAGGGTGTTACCAAGATGATGTCACAACTGCTGAACTCTGCCGTATTCCCCGGACAGCAGGGAGGTCCTCTGGAGCATGTGATTGCCGCTAAAGCTGTGGCTTTCGGCGAAGCATTGAAACCCGAGTTCAAAGAGTGGGCAAAACAGGTTCAGAAGAATGCCAAGGTTCTTGCCGAAGAACTTATCAAACGTGGTTTCACTATTGTGAGCGGTGGCACTGACAACCACTCCATGCTGGTAGACCTGCGCTCTAAATATCCTGAGTTAACTGGTAAGGTTGCAGAGAATGCACTTGTAGCAGCAGACATCACTGTTAACAAGAATATGGTACCCTTCGACAGCCGTAGTGCTTTCCAGACCAGTGGTATCCGTCTTGGAACTCCTGCTATCACAACTCGTGGAGCCAAGGAAGACCTGATGGTGGAGATTGCCGCTCTCATAGAGGAAGTACTGAATGCACCAGAGGACGAGCAGGTAATTGCTAATGTCCGCAAACGTGTAAACGAGCGCATGAAGGACTATCCTCTGTTCGCTTATTAATATAATAAGGTATAGGGCCGTATCGATTCGATCGGGATACTCATCAAATTACATTGAAAACTGAGTCGTCTTTCTGCCAATGGCGGGCCACATCTCCTCGGAGAAGTTGTAAAACCGGTGGATTACAAAGGCAAAGAGCGCTCTTCATCTTCTAAAAAAGGAGTTTTCATCACATCCTCGATGCGGCCCTTTTTATTTCATAGTTTATAGTTTATGTTTTCTGGAATCATAGAAGAGTTTGCCACTGTGGTGGCTATCAGAAAAGATAGGGACAACATCGACTTTACCCTACGTTGCTCATTCGTCGACCAATTAGGCATTGACCAGAGCGTAGCTCACAATGGCGTATGCCTGACCGTTGTCAGTATCCAAGACGGCACTTATACTGTTACGGCTATGAAAGAGACGCTGGATCGGTCAAACTTAGGACTGTTAAAGGTTGGAGACAAGGTGAATGTTGAGCGTTCGATGCTGATGAACGGAAGACTCGACGGTCATATCGTACAAGGTCACGTCGACGAGACTGCACACTGTATTGCAGTGGAAGATGCAAACGGCTCTACCTACTTCACCTTCGAATACAAAGAAGACAAAGAGATGGCACTCAACGGCTATTTTACCGTCGACAAGGGTTCCGTAACCGTCAATGGCGTATCCCTCACCGTATGTAATCCCACGAGGAATACCTTCCAAGTTGCCATCATCCCTTACACCTTCGAACACACCAATTTCTGTGACATCAAAGTTGGCAGTGTCGTAAACATTGAGTTTGACATCATTGGCAAGTACATCGCTAGACTACAACAGCTTAAATAGTGAGTGCACTATAATATAAAATAGGTGGGAAGTGCCCTACTTCATCAAGGAAATAATCTTTTTTCAAAAAAAAGTGCCAATAAATTTTCGTTTCCCACTGAAAATCAGTATCTTTGCAGTCCGAAATAAAAGACATTAATATAAGTAAACAATTTAGAGAAACATATCAAGATGACAAAAGCAGACATTATCAACAAGATTGTTGAGGACACAGGCCTTGCTAAGAAGGACGTGGCAGCCACTGTGGAGGCTTTTATGGAAGAGATTCGTCAGAGCATGGCAGTACAGAAAGAGAACGTTTATTTACGCGGATTCGGTACATTTACCGTAAAACATCGCGCCAAGAAGACTGCTCGGAATATCTCCAAGAACACCACATTGGTAATTGACGCACATGATTTCCCTGCATTCAAACCGGCTAAGAGCTTTATCGCTAAAATGAAATAAAACATTAAACATTTAAATTATACAAATTATGCCAAACGGAAAGAAAAAGAAGGGCCACAAGATGGCTACACACAAGCGTAAGAAGAGACTACGCAAGAATCGTCACAAGAGCAAGTAAATGATTGCTCAATAGGAAAGAAATGAAAGGAGTGTACTAATAATTCGAAGGAAGAGTTAGTGCACCCTTTCCGTTAAAACCAACAACTAAGTATGAATAGTGAATTAATTATTGACGTCCAGCCAAAAGAGATATCAATCGCCCTCCTCGAGGATAAGGATCTGGTGGAATACCAGAATGAGAAACGGGAGGCATCCTTCTCTGTTGGCAACATCTATCTGGGTAAGGTACGCAAACTGATGCCCGGACTGAATGCATGTTTCGTGGATGTGGGCTCTGAACGTGATGCGTTTTTACACTATCTTGACTTAGGCACTCAATTTAGCTCTTACGAGAAGTATCTTAAACAGGTACAAAGTGACAGGAAACGATTGTTCCCCATTGCAAAGGCTACACGCCTCCCAGATTTACCAAAAGAAGGGAGCGTACAGACCACGCTCAAACAAGGACAAGAAATCTTAGTACAGGTTGTCAAAGAACCAATTTCCACAAAAGGTCCCAGACTGACCTGTGAACTGAGTTTCGCAGGCAGATATATGGTACTGATGCCTTTTCAGGAGAAAGTCTCAGTCTCCTCAAAGATTAAGAAAGGGGAAGAGCGTACACGCCTGAAACAACTCATTCAAAGTATCAAGCCCAAGAACTTCGGTGTTATCGTCAGGACATCAGCCGAAGGCAAACGTGTAGCTGAGCTTGATGCTGAAATGAAAATATTGGTAAAACGTTGGGAAGATGCCATCGCCAAAGTACAGAAAGCCACCACCACCCCTGTCTTGGCTTTCGAAGAGACAGGTAGAGCCGTTGCTCTGCTCCGCGACCTCTTCGATACTACTTATGATGGTATTTATGTGAATGACACAGAGGTATGCCAACAGATTAAAGACTATGTCAGTCTTATCGCCCCTGATAAGAAAGATATAGTAAAACAGTATACAGGCACTGTACCCATCTTCGACAATTTCAATGTCACTAAACAGCTGAAATCTTCATTTGGACGGACTGTAAACTATAAGCGGGGTGCTTATCTGATTATCCAACATACAGAGGCTATGCATGTAGTGGATGTCAACAGTGGAAACCGCACCCGAGCAGAAAACGGACAAGAAGCTAACGCACTAGAAGTGAACCTTGGAGCAGCCGACGAATTAGCTCGTCAGTTGCGTCTCCGTGATATGGGCGGCATCATTGTAGTCGACTTTATTGACATGAATCTTGCAGAAGACCGTCAGCTGCTTTATGAACGGATGTGCAAGAACATGCAAAAAGACCGTGCTCGTCACAACATCCTACCTTTGAGTAAGTTCGGACTAATGCAGATTACTCGCCAGCGTGTTCGTCCTGCTATGGATGTCAATGTCGAGGAGACCTGTCCTACCTGTTTCGGAAAAGGAAAAATCAAGTCCTCCATTCTGTTTACAGACCAGTTAGAGAGCAAAATTGACCGTTTAGTCAATAAGATAGGTATCAAGAGCTTCTCACTCCATGTACACCCTTACGTCGCAGCCTATATCAATCAGGGCATCGTTTCTCTGAAACGTCGCTGGCAGATGAAATACGGCTGGGGAATACGGATTATTCCTTCGCAGAAACTGGCATTCCTGCAATATGAGTTCTACGACAAAGACCGCCAGTACATCGACATGCAGGAGGAAATAGAGACTAACGAATAAACAAACAACCGTCAGACAATGGTCACTCTGAAAGTTGCCTTTTGGATATGCCTTTTTCTGGTATTCTATACTTACCTCGGATATGGGATACTATTATGGATACTGGTGAGACTGAAACGGTTTATCAAAGGTAAGCCCCCAAAGTCCATATTGCCCTCTAAGGAGGACTTGCCAGAGGTAACATTGATGATTTGCGCATACAACGAGCAGGATATAGTAGATATCAAGATGGAGAATACCCGTCAGATAACCTACCCTAAACTGCACGTTGTATGGGTGACTGACGGTTCTAACGACGCTACCAACGATTATCTTGCCAAATACCCTGACGTGCAAGTCATCTTCTCACCAGAGCGTCGAGGAAAGACTGCGGCATTGAACCACGGACTCAGTGAGGTAAAGGATGAGCTGGTCGTGATGACTGATGCCAACACTATGCTGAACCCTACATCCATCCTGGAGATTGTACGCTGCTTCATGGACCCGCAGGTGGCTTGCGTGGCTGGAGAGAAAAGAGTAGCAGCACGCCATGAGGGACAGGCTGCCGCTGAAGGGGAAAGTCTCTATTGGAAATACGAGAGTACGCTGAAGCGTTGGGATGGAGAGCTCTACTCTGCCATGGGTGCCGCCGGAGAACTTTGTGCCATCCGCAGGTCACTCTATGAACCGATGCCCGAGAATGCTTTGCTCGACGATTTCGTCATGTCGCTCCGCATGGTAGATAAAGGTTATAAAATTGCTTACACTTCTGAGGCTTATGCCATGGAATATGGCTCTGCCGATTTGGCTGAAGAATCGAAGCGTAAACGTCGCATAGCAGCTGGTGGTCTACAAAGTATCTGGTGGCTCCGTGACATGATGAATCCGTTCCATCATCCTTTAGTCGCTTTCCAGTTTATCTCCCATCGTGTCCTACGATGGAGTATTACTCCCATCGCACTTTTCCTACTTATCCCGTTAAACGTGGCATTAGTATTTATGAAGGCTGGTGCTATCTACAACTGGATATGGATACTCCAGATACTCTTCTATGCAACAGCTTTCTTAGGTTACTATCTGGAAAAGAAAGGCAAGAAAAGCAGACCTCTTTATGTTCCGTATTATTTCCTGTTTATGAACCTCAATGTATTCCGGGGAATGGCATATCTAAGTCATCACAAAAATACTGGTGCATGGGAAAAAGCCAAAAGAGGATAAAAAATAATTAATTATTTTTGCTATCTAAAGTTTTTTTTATACTTTTGCAATATTATAGACACTATTTGCGGTAAGATGACACAAGACGAACGTGAAATACTCCTGCAAAAAATCGCAGAAGCCAACGCTAAGTTAGATGCAGCAAATCAAAAACTGTTTGCTGCAAACAACAAATTGGCTGAATATGAATCTAAAACGAAAGAAGCAGAGAAAGCCAGTAAGATGAAATCTCTCTTCTTAGCCAACATGAGCCATGAGATACGCACTCCATTAAATGCAATCGAAGGTTTCTCTCGAGTTATGTGCGAAACTGATTCTCAGGAGGATCGAACCAAATACATGGAAATTATCGAGAGCAACAACGCCCGTCTGCTAACTTTGATTAACGAGATTCTAGACTTGTCAAGAGTTGAGTCTGGTGAAGTCGTTGTTAAAAAGGCGATGACAGACTTAAATGAGTTATGCCACAACCTTATGAACACTTTCAAGTTCAGATGTCCAGAGACGGTACAGATGATTTGGAACAAGCCAAATATGGCTGTTACGCTGAACACTGATGCCAATCGAATTATGCAGGTTCTCTCCAACCTCATCAGTAATGCGTTAAAACATACCTCAAAGGGAAGTATCACTTATGGTTATCGCATGATTAACGATGGGCAAGACGTGGAGTTTTTCGTAACAGACACTGGATCTGGTATTGCTCCTGAAGATCTTGGAACCATCTTCAACACATACTTCTCCAAGGATGCAGAGACTATGCAGAATGGATATGGACTGGGACTTCCACTTAGTAAGATTATCGTTGAGAAATTAGGTGGCACTATTTCTGTATCATCTACCCTTGGTGAGGGTTCTACATTTCGTTTTCATTTGCCATTCGAAGGTACAATCGGTGGTTTCAACAAGAACACTCGCATTACGACGAACTCCAGAACAATCAGAGTCAGTACACGTACCGATGTACAGAATGCCCCTCTTATCCTAGTAGCAGAAGACGAGGATAACAACTTTGAACTGGTAAAGGTAGTACTATCTAAACGCTATCGCCTATTGCGTGCACATAATGGCATCGAAGCCGTTACTATCTGTGAGGATGAACACCCTGACTTAATTCTTATGGATATTCGCATGCCAGATATGAACGGTTTGGATGCGACACGTATCATCAAAGAGGTAAACCATGACATACCTATCATTGCATTGAGTGCTTATGCTTTTGATGAGAACATCAAAGAGGCGAAAGAAGCCGGATGTAATGATTTTATGGCTAAACCATTCCGTGTCGAGGACTTACTTGATAAGATTCAGAAATATTTGAAAATATAATTCATATGGGAAAACTTGCTGTTTATAAGTATGTAGCCATGATGTTTCTTGTGTTACAACTAATTGTGTCTGCATACACCTTTATGGGTCTTTTCGGAGGTGACGTCAATCCTGCGGGTAACATGGCACGTGCTATGGTTGTTTACATCCTACCTATTTTAATAGTAGCCAATTTCCTTTTACTGATATACTGGTTGGTCCGCAAACGTTGGCTTTTCGCCATTCTTCCGCTTGTAACTATCCTGTGCTGCATCCCATACATGGGAACGCTCGTCCAGTTCGGTTCTGCAGATGAAAGAATAGGAGATGCGCAGAAAGGATTGAAGGTAGCTACTTATAACGTTGCAAGATTCAACAGAGAGACATCTGGTTTCTTGGCACAGGACATTCTTGCTGAGATGAAGAGACACAAAGTGGACGTTTTCTGTATCCAAGAATATATGGAGACTAGTGGAGATATCAAAAATACCACATCATATAAAGAATATTTCCCTTATGTCGCACTAGCAGGAAAAGATGTTGTTATTTTCAGCCGTTATCCTATAAAGAAAATGAAACCATTCCTTTTTGAGGATAGTAATCAAGCTGGTATGTATGCAGATATTGAGGTAAATGGTGAGAAGATTCGTATTTTCAATGTCCACCTGGAAACTACGGGTATTAATCGTACCATGTATAAAGCAGGAAAGTTAGAGGCAGAAGGTTATGATGTCAGCAAGAATCGTGTATTCAATGCTATCTATGGCAATTATTCTTTGGGAATGATGTTCCGTGCAGCTCAAGCAAACATTATTGCTAACGAGATTCGCTCTTCAGAAATACCTTGTATCGTATGTGGCGACTTCAATGATGTCCCATACTCCTACGTATACAAGACAATGCTGGGAAATCTTGTTGACGGTTTCAAAGAGTGTGGTCGTGGTGGATATATGGGCACCTACCGTGGCAAGAAGAATGTCCGCATAGACTATATCTTCCACAGCGAAACATTTAAAGGGTTAAACTATTACAAAACAGAACTAACGTATTCTGACCACTATCCTGTATTCATGAAATTAGAGATACCACAATAAACAAAACATCCCGGCTAGATAGCTGGGATGCTTTGTTTATACAATCTTAAATCTTACCCTGAACGACCGATTATGCTCGTCCCAGTTGGTACCGAGCATCTCAAAACGTCCGATTTGACTTGTGGAACGAACATGTTTTCCAATACACGGGCAGACATCATAGTCACCAATACGTACCAACCGAATCGTCTCTGACGCATCATTGGGCAAACGATCAAGAGATATTCCTTCTGGAAGACTATCCTGCGTCACATACTCGAAAGTAACAGGAAGGTCGTCTTCGATAAGTGCATTCATCTGTCTCTCGATTTCCTTTTCTTCCTGACGTGTGGGCTTATGGTCGATATAGAAGCTCATCTTACTTTTCTTACGCTCAATATGGGCATTATACGAACGCTCACATCCAAACAACCGTATCATTGTTTGATTCAGGAGATGTTCTGCAGTATGTGCAGGAGGAAACTCCTCTTTGTTATGATCGTTCAACACATAATCTTCCATAACGCTCTAAACTCTAAACTTCAAGACATATGCCCCTCTGGCATCCATGGTAAGACGCAATACACCATCGCAATTCAAGGCGGTGTCCTCTTTTTCTTTCGTCAACAGATCTGTGGCTTCATACACCCCTTCCGTAATCTTCAAATAGTCAAAAGCATGCGCAGGAATCTTCACATCCACGGCAACTGCATAGTCATCAAAGTTGACAGCAACTAACAGAAGATCTTTACCTGCCTTACGGAGGAAAGCATACTGTCGCTCCATCTGCGGATTTACATACATCAGGTCAAAGAACACACCTTCCTTGACAGCCTTTTCTTTACGGGCAATCTGCATCACCCGCTTATGGATGTCGAAAAGCTGTTTTTCCTTGACAGTCAGTTTCCTCTCAGCAGCACGACATAACGTATCAATGCTCCAATAATCAAAGATAGTGGTGCGACCATCATTACCACTGAATCCCTCCTTATCCATACCATGCTCACCGTACTCCTCTCCAGCATAAAGCATGAAGGGATTCTGTTGCATCAATAACAAAGCAATCATAGCAGGTACACCTTTCAAGCCATCTGCCGCAAAGAAATCACTTCCAATACGTTGCTCGTCATGGTTCTCCAGGAAGTAGAGCATGTGGTCACGGATATCATCTGTCTGTTGCCATGCGCCACTGATGGCTGCAGCAGGAGTCTGATGGCAGATGACCGCACGCATTGTATCATACATTCCTACTTTATCATAGAGCCAGTCGAAACCGGAGGCGATATAATGACGATACTCGTTAGGATTATACACCTCACCCACAAAGACAATATCCTTGTATTTCTTCTTGACGATAGTAGTGGCATAAGCCCAGAAGTCAGCAGGTACCATCTCCGCCATGTCACAGCGGAAACCATCAATACCTTTCGATGCCCAAAACAGCAGGATGTCCGTCATTTTCTTCCACGTATCAGGAATCGGATCGAAATGACCTACACCACCAGCATAGTAGTCTACACCATAGTTCAGTTTTACGGTCTCATACCAGTCGTTCTTGCCCGGGGCATTGTCGAAATGGTCATTACCTGTTGCCTTGGCTGGCTCCTCGATGTAAGGATCCTGCTCTCCATGATACAAGTCGAAATAGGGTGTAAACCGCTGTCCGGGGCAGTAGTAGAAGTTATTCGTAACAGGATTGAATCCATTGCTGGTATCGTCATCCTCACCTAAATCCCTCACACCTTCCGGTTTACAGATAGAGTGATACTGTCGCGCCACATGGTTAGGAACGAAGTCGATAATGACTTTCAATCCTGCATCATGTGAACGCTCCACCAACTGCTCGAACTCCAGCATACGCTGGTTGACATCTACCGCCAAGTCGGGGTCTACGTCATAATAGTCAGTAATGGCGTATGGAGAGCCTGCCTTTCCCTTAACGACAGCAGCATGCTGGCGGGGAATACCATAAGCGGTATAGTCGGTTGTCGTGGCATGACGGATGATACCAGTATACCACACATGACTAACTCCCATCTGTGCCAGGTCTTTCAGCACCTTAGGGGTGAAGTCAGCCATCTTACCACAACCATTCTCCTCGATAGTACCGTCTTCCTGCCGAGTCGTGTTCCTGTTACCGTAAAGACGGGTGAACACTTGGTAGATGATTACTTTTTCTTTCATTGATTACTCAATGCCGTGAGCAGATACCTCTTTATTTATCTTTGCTATCATACCCTGCAATGCCTTGCCAGGACCACACTCTGTGAAGTCGTCAGCACCATCGGCAATCATATTCTGAACACATTGTGTCCAGCGTACAGAACTGGTCAACTGAGCAATCAGGTTAGCCTTGATCTCAGCAGGGGCTGTATGAGGCTTACCATCCACATTCTGATAGACAGGACATTTCGGTGTATTGATCTCTGTCTTCTCAATAGCTGCCTGTAACTCGTCCTTGGCTGGCTGCATCAGTGGAGAGTGGAAAGCACCACCCACCTTCAGAGGCAGCGCACGCTTGGCACCAGCAGCCTTCAACTGCTCACAAGCCTCGTTGATAGCGTCAATGTTACCAGAGATAACCAACTGACCAGGATTGTTATAGTTAGCACATACTACTACATTTCCCTCGCGGTTGATACCGGCACACACTTCCTCTACTTTCTCATCAGGAAGACCGATGATTGCAGCCATCGTGGAGGGCTGTGCCTCACAGGCTTTCTGCATCGCCATAGCACGGGCATAAACCAGTCTCAGTCCATCCTCAAAACTCAAGGCACCAGCAGCCACCAGTGCGGAGAACTCACCCAGCGAGTGACCGGCGGTCATCTCTGGCTGGAACTTGTCACCCATGCAGATGGCAGAGATAACAGAATGCAGGAATACGGCTGGCTGTGTCACCTTCGTCTGCTTCAGGTCCTCATCAGTACCCTCAAACATAATGTCAGTGATGCGATAGCCCAGAATATCGTTGGCTTTCTCAAAAAGTTCTTTTGCTGTGGCGTTGTTGTCGTAGAGGTCCTTACCCATTCCTACGAACTGTGCTCCCTGTCCGGGAAATACAAATGCTTTCATTTTTCGTTCTTATTTTGATTAATTTGACTTATACATTATTATAATTGGGTGCAAAGGTAGTGTAATTTGGGCAAAAAACCAAATTATTTTGCACTTTCATCCAAAACATTTGGTGTTATCATGGATTTTCCTTATCTTTGCATGATAGAATCTACTAAATAACTTTTAATATTATGCTATCACAACAAGACCTAAAACAACTTGCCCAGAAGGGTATCAGCGAAGCACAGATTGAGCATCAGCTCGGACAGTTCAAAACAGGCTTTCCTTTCCTGAAGCTGGAGGCCGCCGCCAGTATCGAGCGTGGCATTGTAGCTCCTAACGAGGACGACCGTAAGAAGTATGTCAATGCCTGGGAGCAGTATAAGGCTGCCGGCAAGCGTATCGTGAAGTTCGTGCCAGCCAGTGGCGCTGCCAGTCGTATGTTCAAGGACATGTTCGCCTTTGTCGATGCAGACTATGACGTGCCTACCACTGATTTCGAGAAGAAGTATTTTGACAATATCGAGAAGTTTGCCTTCTATGGTGAGCTGGATGCTGTCTGCCAGAAGAATGAGGGCAAGGGCATCAAGGCACTCATTGCCGAGGGTAACTACAAGGCTGTCGCTGCCAACATGCTGAAGGCAGAGGGACTGAACTACGGACAGTTGCCAAAGGGACTGCTGCTCTTCCACAACTATGCAGAAGGACCCCGCACACCTATGGAGGAACATCTCGTAGAGGGCGCACTCTATGCTGCCTCTAATGGGGAGGCTCATGTCCACTTCACCGTCAGCCACGAGCACATGGAGCTCTTCAAGCAGAAAGTGGCACAGAAAGCTGACATCTACGCTAAGAAATATGGTATCAAGTATGATATCACCTTCTCCGAGCAGAAACCATCTACCGACACCATCGCCGCCAACCCCGACGGCAGCCCGTTCCGCAACAGTGACGGTTCGCTGCTCTTCCGCCCAGGTGGTCATGGTGCATTGATTGAGAACCTCAATGAGATAGAGGCTGACGTCATCTTCGTAAAGAACATCGATAACGTGGTGCCCGACCGTCTGAAGCCAGAGACAGTGGAGTGGAAACAGATTATCGCCGGTGTCCTCGTCACCCTGCAGAAGAAAGCTTTCGAGTATCTGCGCCTGTTGGATACTGGTAAGTATACCCATGAAGAGATTGAGGAGATAATCCGCTTCGTACAGCAGGACCTCTGCTGCCGCAAAGCAGACATCAAGGACTTGGAGGATGCGGATCTCGTCATCTATCTGCGCAACAAACTGAACCGCCCGATGCGTGTATGTGGTGTGGTGAAGAATGTCGGAGAACCTGGTGGTGGACCATTCCTCACTTACAATCAGGATGGTACCGTTTCCCTGCAGATTCTGGAGAGTTCACAGATCGACAAGTCGAACAAGGAGTATATGGAAATGTTCACCAAGGGTACACACTTCAACCCCGTCGACCTCGTATGTGCTGTCAAGGACTACAAAGGCAATGCCTTCGACTTGCCTAAGTATGTAGATCCGACAACAGGCTTCATCTCACAGAAGTCAAAGAGCGGCAAGGAGTTGCAGGCACTGGAGTTGCCCGGTTTGTGGAATGGTGCGATGAGCGACTGGAACACCATCTTCGTGGAGGTTCCTCTTGGCACCTTCAATCCCGTGAAGACAGTCAACGACCTGCTCCGCGAGCAGCATCAGTAAAAGAAACATAAACAGACGGCACGTTCTCGTTAGGAACGTGCCGCTTTTTCTTTTTACACTTTTTCCCAAAAGTATATAACGAACTATATCTTATACTTTTTCTTCTCATGAGTGGCACGCTGGGGAGTTCCTGAGATGCCACCGAGGGAGGGTGACTTCACACCACGATAACCATTCCAGCGTTGCATGATCTTCTCTACATAACCAGCAGTCTCGGAACCCCGCATATAACCATATTTCACTACAGGGTCGTTATAATATTCTGGTTGGGAAAGCATGAGGATATAATGACTGACATCTGACCAACGCTGTGGGTCACGCCCGTTCTTACGAGCCAGTGCCATGGCATCACGGACATGGTTGGCACCCCCGTTATAAGCAGCAAGGATAAACTTGATACGCTCCTGTTGGTTGCGGATATCACTAAACGAGCGGTCCAGTTCACCAATCAGTTTGGCTGCCGCCGCTATGCTCTTCTCAGGATTGAACATATCCGAGCGAGCCAGTCCGAGGTGGTCGGCAGTAGATGGCATGATCTGCATCAGTCCACAGGCACCAGCCCATGAGCGAGCCTGAGGGTCGAAGGTAGACTCCTGGTAACATTGCGCCGCCATCAGACGCCAGTCCCAACGGATGCTGCGACAGTATTGCTGGAAATAGGCATCATAATGGGAGATGACACCACCTTTGGCATTCAGCATGGGAGCAAAGACACGACGTTTGACGGAACGGGATGACAACAGGTAGTCCTCCTCTTTACGCACCTCATTGAGCATCTGCGGACGATACCACTCTTTCAATGCCTTGGTAAGTTCGGGTTTGTCCTTTCCAATACGCCACGCCAGTTGTTTCGATTTCCCGTCATTACGGAAAAGGACCAAGTCCGCCTCCCCGTCCGTCAACCGGCGGAGCATCTCTGCAGAGTCACGGCAGACCTCCACACGGAGGCTCACCCCAATCTTATTGGTGAAACGCTGACAGAGCATATACTCTGTTCCTAACTGACGACCGCGATAGTCATAATAGGTCTCTGGTCCTGTAAGGGCAAGAGCAATCAACTCACCATTAGCCACTATTTGCTCCAAGTCAAAGTTGGTCGAGTTGGTCGTTTCCTCCTCCCCACCCCATGGTGTCATCGGTGGCTCCTGCTGTTTCTGAGTACATGCCGTCAGCATGAACAACAGACCTAAAAGATGAATATAAATACTCTTTTGCTTCAATTTCTTTGGAATTTGGCGACAAAGGTACGACTTTTCTTGGAAATATGACGAGAAATATGTACCTTTGTGCACTAAATTAGCTAATTAGATCGTATGTTAAGAATTGCAGTACAGTCAAAAGGTCGTCTGTTTGACGACACGATGAACCTGCTCGCAGAGGCAGATATTAAGGTTAGTTCAGGACGACGCACCCTCTTGGTACAGTCAAGCAACTTCCCGCTGGAGGTGCTATACCTACGTGATGACGATATCCCGCAAAGTGTGGCAAGCGGAGTAGCAGACATTGGCGTAGTGGGTGAGAATGAATTCGTAGAAAGAGGGGAGGATGCCGAGATCATCTCCCGTTTAGGTTTCTCCAAATGCCGTCTCTCCCTTGCTATCCCCAAGGAGATTGACTACAAAGGTGTGGAGTGGTTTAATGGCAAGAAGATTGCCACATCCTATCCCAATATCCTACGCCAGTTCCTGGAGAAACATCATATTGAGGCAGAGATTCATGTCATCACCGGTTCTGTGGAGATCAGTCCGGGTATCGGACTTGCTGATGGTATCTTCGACATTGTCAGCAGCGGCTCTACCCTCGTAAGCAACAACCTCCGTGAAGTAGAGGTGGTGATGGAGAGCGAAGCATTGCTCATTGGTCATAAAGGTATGTCGCAGGAGAAACGTGACATCCTTGAGCAGATGCTCTTCCGCTTCAAGGCAGTCAAGGATGCCGAAGATAAGAAATATGTGCGCATGAATGCTCCGAAGGCACGCCTTCAGGAGATCATCAATGTCCTGCCGGGCTTGAAGAGTCCTACCATCATCCCACTGGCTGACGAGGAATGGTGTTCCGTGCATACCGTCCTCGACCAGAAGCGATTCTGGGAGATTATCGGTAAACTGAAAGAGATGGGGGCACAGGGTATTCTCGTGACTCCAATTGAGAAAATGATTCTTTAAAGATTGAAGAACTAAAGGATTGAGAAATTGAAATGAGAATCATCAAATATCCGAAACGGGAACAATGGGCTGAGATTATTGAACGCCCACGCCTGGACCTCTCACAGCTCAACGCTACGGTTGCCTCTGTCCTTGCTGACGTGAAGCAACGGGGTGACGAGGCGGTGAAGGAGTATGAGGCGAAGTTCGACAAGGTGGCACTGACCTCCCTTGCCGTTACAGAACAGGAGATGGACGAGGCGGAAAGCCTCATCAGTAATGACTTGAAGGATGCCATCATTCTCGCCCACCATAATATTAAGGTGTTCCATATCTCCCAGCGTTTCGTAGGACAGAAAATCAAGACACAGGAGGGTGTGACCTGCTGGCAGAAGAGTGTCGCCATCGAGAAAGTGGGACTCTATATCCCTGGTGGCACTGCCCCACTCTTCTCTACCGTGTTGATGCTTGCCACTCCTGCCAAGATAGCCGGCTGCAAGGAGATTGTGCTCTGCACACCTCCGAACAAGGAGGGAAAGGTGAATCCTGCCATCCTGTATGCGGCACGTGTGGCTGGTGTCAGCAAGATTTTCAAGGCTGGTGGCGTACAGGCTATCGGTGCCATGGCATACGGAACAGAGTCTGTCCCTAAGGTCTATAAGATATTCGGTCCCGGCAACCAGTATGTGATGGCAGCAAAGCAACAGGTGAGTCTCGACGAAGTTGCCATTGACATGCCTGCCGGTCCTTCGGAGGTGTGTGTCATTGCCGACGAGACAGCCAACGCGGAGTTCGTGGCTGCCGACCTGCTCTCACAGGCAGAGCATGGCATCGACTCCCAGGTACTGCTCATCACCACCTCGGAGAGTAAGCTGGAAGAGATACACCAGCAGGTTGACAAACAACTTGAGAAATTACCACGTAAAGAACTAGCTTCCAAAGCATTGGAGAACAGTTGCTACGTGCTCGTAAGAGACTATGACGAGATGATGGAGTTGACTAATCTCTATGCTCCGGAGCACTTGGTGATACAGACGGCAAACTACGAGCAACTTGCCGAGAAAGTGGTCAATGCTGGCAGTGTCTTCCTCGGGAAATATGCCTGTGAGAGTGCCGGTGACTATGCCAGCGGTACTAACCATACCCTGCCGACTCACGGCTATGCTACTGCCTACAATGGGGTGAACCTCGACAGCTATTGTCGAAAGATTACCTTCCAACACCTGACAGAGGAAGGTATCCGTCACATCGGCCGTGCCGTGGAACTGATGGCAGAGGCAGAACAACTGGATGCCCATAAGAATGCAATGACGGTCCGCATCAAGAGTCTCACCTAACACACCTATAATACATACCCGCCCTATGAAACCTTTAGAGCAACTAGTCAGAAAGAATATCTGGAGCCTCGCTCCATACAGCAGTGCCCGTGATGAATACTCCGGCAAAGAAGCGCATGTGTTCCTCGATGCCAACGAGAATCCGTATGGAGCACCTTATAACCGGTATCCTGACCCTTTACAGCGGGAGTTGAAGAAACAAATCTCGAAGGTGAAGGGTGTTCCCGAGCAGATGATATTCCTCGGCAACGGCAGTGACGAGGCGATTGACCTACCCTACCGCATCTTCTGCGAACCAGGCAAGGACAACGTGGTTGCCATCGAACCGACATACGGTATGTACAGGGTTTGCGCGGATATCAACGATGTCGAGTATCGCCCAGTGCTGCTGGACGACAACTATGACTTCAAGGCTACCGACCTGCTGAAGGCTTGCGACAGTCATACGAAACTCATCTGGATATGTTCACCGAACAACCCTACGGGCAACTCCCTCAACCGTGACGAGATTATCAAGGTGATAGAGGGTTTCGAGGGGATTGTCATCGTCGACGAGGCGTATAGCGACTTCGCCCAGCAGAAGACACTCCGTGCTGAATTGGCAAAATATCCCAACCTCATCATCCTCAATACGATGTCGAAGGCTTGGGCACTGGCAGGTATCCGCCTCGGTATGGCTTTTGCCGCACCAGAGATTATAGCTATATATAATAAGGTGAAGTATCCGTATAATGTCAATATGCTGACACAGCAACAGGCTTTAGAGGCACTGAAAGACCCGTACGAGGTGGATAAATGGGTGAAACTGTTGCTGACAGAGCGTGGCAGACTGATGCAGGCGTTCCTCGAATTGCCTATCTGTGAGAAGGTGTATAAGACGGATGCCAACTTCTTCCTCGCCAAAGTGACCGACGCACAAGGTATCTACGACTACCTCGTTGACAAAGGTATCATCGTCCGCAACCGCAGTCGTATACAACTCTGTCAGAACTGTCTGCGTATCACCATTGGTACCCGCAACGAGAATAACGAACTGCTTGCTGCCCTGAGACAATTCTAGTAATACTAGAAGAACTAGAAGAACTAGGAATACTAGAAATACTAGTTACATGGAACGCCTTTGGAATCGGAACTATATCAAGGTGATGACGGCGAACTTCTCGCTGTTCTTCGCCTTTTATCTGCTCACCCCACTGCTACCCCTCTATCTGCACGAGACCTTCGGGGCAACGAAGGACGTGATAGGCTTGGTATTGTCGGGCTATACCATCACGGCACTGCTCTTCCGTCCGTTCAGCGGCTATTTCGTCGATTCCTTTCCACGCAAGAAGGTACTGATGGTCTGCTTTGCCGCCTTCGCCATCTTCTTCGCAGGCTATCTTGCGGCAGGCACCCTGCTGCTCTTCACCATCGTCCGTACCTTGCATGGCGGTCCCTTCGGTGCCTTGACCGTTGCCAACTCCACCGTCGCCATCGACGTACTGCCCTCCTCCCGCCGTAATGAGGGTATCGGCTATTACGGTCTCAGCAACAACCTCGCCATGGCAATCGCTCCCACCTTTGCCATCTATACCTATGCGCAGACCCATAACTTCCAACTCCTCTTCTGGCTTGCCCTCGCCATCGCCACCTTCGGATGGATTGTGGATGCGACGGTGGAGTTAAAACCCAGAAACGCTCAACTCTTAAAGCCCAACTCTAAACTTTCATTGGACCGCTTTTTCCTTGCCCGTGGATGGCTGCTAGGACTCAATATGGTATTCTTCGGATTCTGCTTCGGTGTGATGAGCAACTACCTTGCTATCTATGGCAAACAGGTGCTGGGTATGACCGGGGGTACAGGAACATGGTTTATGCTCTGCTCCATCGGACTCATGCTCTCACGGATACAAGGTGGCAAGGCTTTGCGACAAGGGCGACTGACCCATAACGCCTCTGAGGGGATGGTTATCTCACTCGTCGGCTACACCCTGTTTATCCTCCTGCCTACCTTAGGCGGCAGCCAACTCTTCACTCTTCACTCTTCACTCTTCACTTACATAGGCTATTACTCCTCCGCCATCCTCATCGGTCTGGGCAACGGTCATATGTGGCCCGCCTTTCAGAACATGATGATTTCCATGGCACACCATAATGAGCGGGGTACCGCCAACAGCACCATCCTTATCTCATGGGACGTAGGGATGGGACTCGGCATTTTGGCGGGTGGAGCTATCGCAGAACATTTTGGCTACAGCACAGCCTTCTGGACGGTCGCCGTCGTGAATGCTGTCGGAGTTATCCTCTATTTTCTTAAAACCCAATTCTTCTTCCTTAGACGAAGGATTGAGTAGTTACGGATATTGTTGAAATAAGGCGTATCGTCATTGACACCAAGTGCCTTTTAGGAGATAGGAGGCATCCCGATTAAAGGCTACAATCAAGGGAACAAAATGTTCCACCCCATGGAACAAAGTGTTCCACCCCATGGAACAAACAAGAAGGTGCCGCCTTCAAGGAGTAAAGGCGGCACCTTTCGAGGATTTGGAATTACTTTCGGTAGTCTATATCCCTGACATAGTCGTTCTCATCATTAAGTGGCGGATTGCCGCATGGTACACCGGGGTTCTTGGCGAACCAGCGGCTCCAGCCTGTCTTCTGGTCAAAATAGGTTTTCTTGTAATAATCTGCCCACGCCAACCATGAAGAGTTACTAACCCACTTGAAGTCTTCTGAGAAATCAGGCTTGTAGTTCTTGTCCATCCAGGTATATGTCCAGACATCACCGTTGTCGACAACAATCTGGTTGAAGTAGGGATTACCAGTTAACCCACGCTTTTGCCCGTGGGGTCAAGCTCATAACAGTAGTCGGCATGCCCGGCGATAGCAGCTCGGATGGCAGTCTCTGCCTCCTGTAAGAGAGCGGCGTACTCGGCATTGTTGGGGAATACATTGGTCTTGAGAGCCTTCAGGTAGCTTACCACATCGTAGAACGGCTCTTTGTTATAGAACTGATAGCAGGAACAGGCTGCTTTGATATATGCGTCAACATTGCTGACATCCTGTTTTACGAGGAAGTCTGTGACTTTCTTCAAGGCAGCGAAGGCAGCGTCGAGTTTGCTGATATCCGTCAGGTTATAGTCATAATGCTCGTTACCGTCGGTATTATACCCATTATTCTTCAGATACAGATAATTTTTGCGTTGATACTCCAGCAGGTCGCCACAAAAATCGCTGGTCACGCTGAAGCCACCGCCATGGTCACCAAAGACGAGTGCGTAATACTCCACATCGGGGGCTTGCTGCATGCAGGTACGGATGAAGTCGGCAACGTTCTGCGGATCGAACATCCTAAAATTTCTGTCTTGTTTTAATTACATTAGTTACTTAAATAAAGTTCTCATGATTATACCCGCAAAGGTAGTAATATTTTTTAACAATCAGCATATCCATCTATTTTTTTGCAGATTGCTTTTGCATTTCCGCTTTTTTTTGTAACTTCGCACCATGATTAGGAAAGCCAACACAAAAGACATCAAGGGCATCATCAAACTGCTGCATCAGGTCAATATGGTGCATCATGTGATACGCCCCGATTTATTCAAGCCGTACACGACCAAATACAACGAGCAAGAACTGGAGACGCTGCTCTCCGACGACAGCATGCCCGTCTTCGTCTATGACGATGGAGAGATACGGGGACATGCGTTCTGCCAGGTCAATGAAGTAAGAGACCACCGATTACTGGTGAATGTCAAGACGCTGTATATTGATGACATCTGTGTGGACGAGTCGGAACGCGGCAAGCACATAGGAAAAGCACTGTATGAGCATGTCCATGACTATGCCAAGTCTATCGGCTGCCATAACATCACCCTCAACGTATGGGAGGGCAACGACAGCGCACGCCACTTCTACGAGAGCATGGGACTGGGCATCCAGAAAACGACCATGGAGGTGATTATTACATGATAAAGTATGAAAACAATTCATTTCCCTCAATGAAGTGCCGTCCCAGCAATTCACCCCAATAAATCACCACACGACGTCACCTTTTACTTCTCTGAACTGTTATATTATTGAATCGGTTCAAGAAAACAAAAGTATAACAATAAAAAAGAAGAAAGAATTATGTTTTATTTAGTTCAGCTTTTAGTACCCATCGCCATAGGTTGCGTACTGCCCATCATGATTGTATGGTTTGTCATCCGCAAGATGATGAACGAGACCAACCAGCGCACACAGATTGTGCTGGCCGCCATCGAGAAGAACCCCGACATGGACATCGAGGAACTGATGAAGAAGATTTCGCCCAAGAAGAAACTGCTGAAAGAAAAACTGCTGGCGAAGCTGCTGTGGGGCGGTATTATTACTTTCCTGGGTGTGGCTTTGATAGGCTTCTGCGTCGTTCAAGCCTTGGTTGGCGGAATGCCGACTACAGCCCTTCAACAATTCAGTCTGTTCGGCGCAGTTCTTTCGGGCATAGGCATTGCTTTCCTCGTCAACTATTACGTAGGCAAGCGGATGCTCGCCAAGGAGATAAAGGCAGAGGAGCAGTTACTGGTAATGCAAGCCGAGAACAAGTGACACGCGAGCAGTTCATCACCCTGGTAGAGCATGAGCAGGAGGCACTTCGCGGCTTTCTGCTCGCCCTCTGCTGTGGCAACAAGGGCGATGCCGATGATCTGGCGCAGGACGCGCTGGTGAAGGCTTACCTCTCGTCGACAGGCTATCAGGACCGGGGACGCTTCCGCTCGTGGCTCTTCAAGATTGCCCACAACACGTTCCTCAATCACAGGGCAAGCCTGCGCACAGCGGAGAGCCTCGACGAGGCACGGATGCTCACGAGCAGTCAGGCTGCCGACAGCAGTTTCGAGCACCAGAGCCTCTACCTCGCCCTGCGCACCCTGCCGCCCAAGGAGCGGTCGGCAATCACGCTCTACTATCTCAGCGGCTACGACATCAAGGAGATTGCCGCCATTACCGATACCTCGGAGGATGCTGTGAAAAAGCAGCTCTCGCGGGGCCGTGACAAACTGAAAGAAAGACTGAAGTTATGAGTAAACAGCAAGGAGATACAGAAGTTATGACAAAAGACAAAGCACTTGAGGAACTCTTCCTCGCCCAGAAGCCCCATTTCGACGACCAGTGCGACTTCATGGACGCACTCACCCGCCGTCTCGATGCCGTGGAGTACGTCCGCCAGCATCAGGATGCCACGCTTCGCCGCTATAAGATGGCGATGGTCGCTGCCTTCGTCGCAGGCATCGTCAGCGGAGCCGTCACCCTTGCCTTCGTCCTGTCGATGCCTGCCGATGTGCCCCTGTTCACCTTCCATGTTGAGTCGGGCATCCTACTGTGGCTCGTCCAGAACTCCCGTGTTATTTCAGCTACCGTCCTTACCCTGCTGTTAAGTGTTGGTTTGATGAGCATTGCAAGTAATGTACACGATATTTTGCGCATCCAGAGATTTGCCTCTATCTGAAAAAAAGGGTAGGTCTTTGGCTATTCAAGACCTACCCCAATATTAAGAGTTATACTTTTATCTGCTCTTATTCTGGCTTCAGTTTATGATTTCCATCGCCAGGTCTTTCTGACGATGACGGTTATCGTATGGCTGATTGTACGAAGATGGAAGTTCTTGCCCAGTACGATCAGCAGGACGGCTGAAAGGATGAGCACGATGCCGACCACGAGACGGAACGTGAGCGATTCGTCAAAGACCATCACGCCGATGGCTACCGCCGTCAATGGCTCCAAAGCTCCCATGATGGCAGTAGGCGTGGCACCCACTTCATGAACGGAAACGGTCATCAAGACAAGCGAGAGAACCGTTGGCACCAGACCCAACCAACATGCAAAGAACCATGCACGCGGCGACGGCGGCAACATCAGATGCAAGTCGGGTGAGGTGAACGAATAGGCAAGCAACGATAGCATACATATCAGCAGGACATAGAACGTAAGCTTCAACGATGACATGCGGATGCTCGACTGATTAACCACCACGATATAGACGGCGTAAGTCAGCGATGACACCATGACCAGAAGGACACCTGTCGCACTGATTGGCACACCTGCGTCGCCTCTGTAGAGCAAGCCTATGCCCGCAAAGGCAAGGATGATGGCCGTAACCGTTGAAGCTGTGACCCTCTCCCTGAAGCAGGTAGCCATGATGACAGCCACCATCACAGGATAGACAAACAGGATGGTGGAGGCAATGCCAGCATCCATAAATCGGAAGCTCTGATAGTATGTGATGCTCGATGCAGCAAAGAGCAGTCCGAGCGAGCCGAGCGTCTTCAATTCTCTGCCGCTGATTCGGAAAGATTTACGATCCACAAGCAACATCACAGCCAGCATCAACACCGCCATAGAGAAACGATAGAAGAGTACGGACGACGTGTTCACACCCTCCTCGTAAAGCGGCAAGGCACCGAACGGGTTGGTGCCATAACAGACAGCTGCCAGAATGCCGCAGATAATTCCCTTATGCTTCATTCACCGGGTGGTCAGATACTTTTGCCAATCTCGTATGCCTCCAGAAGTTTGGCATTGCCCTCGATTTCACGTGCTTCGTTCACGCCACCGCAGAAGAGCGTCCCTGCCAGACGGCTCTTGGGATAGCAGTCAATCCAGCCCGTCAGTCCCATCTCGGCACGCTTGGGTGTTTCGGCTTCATCCTCGGCTGCAGTGGCCAGCAGATAGACATCACGGAACTGATAGTCCTGCTCGTACATCGCATTCATGCGGTCGATGAGTGTCTTCATCTGACCGCTCATCTCATAATAATAGATAGGTGTCGCCCAGCAGATGACATCGGCATTCAGCACCTTCTGCATGATATCGTTCACGTCGTCCTTGATGACGCAACGCCCCAGTTTCTGGCAAGCCATGCATCCCTTGCAGAACTGGATATTCTTGCCGACAAGAGAAATCTTCTCGACATTGTTTCCGGCAGCCTTTGCGCCTTCTGCAAACTTCTCAGCGAGCATGTCGCTGTTTGAGCCATGTCGCAGACTCGTTGATATTACTATTACCTTTTTCATATTCGTATTAGTCTGTGTGATTAAACTTTGTTGCAAAGTTAGTCAATTCTGATAAATTCCCGTGAATATTGCGTAACTTTAACTTTCGCAAAACATGTATGTTATATGTATGTTATATGTTTGAGCAACATATAACATGGCTCAATCCCTTTGTACAAGGGTGTTTGCGCCCTGTCATGTTATAAGGTTATATGTTTTTGCGAAATTCATAATAATCAGTTACTGACTGAAGGGCATTCAGTTACCGACTAAAGTCTGTTTTCATTACGACTAAAGCCTGTTTTCATTACGACTAAAGCCTCCATTTGACGGAAATGCCTCGCATTCCTCACTCCAATATCTGTTATGGGGGTACTCCGATGCCTCCCAAGGGTGACGCAAGCCATTCCCATGGGGTAAAGGAGATATTCCCAAGGGGCTTGGAAATAATCCCCAAGCCCCACGGAGACGGCACCTTCGACTCACGGAGCCTAGGGCTTCGCAAAGAGGAAGTGCCGCAATTCTTTTATATGTTATCTTCATGTTTTGCGCTAAATTGGAATTTACCTGTTTTCCCAACCTTCTTTATTACTTCCTGTTTCGTAACTCATAGAGGAAACATGCGGATACTCAGTTGTGTCTAAGTTGTACTTCCGAATCGACAAACAAATCTGCAAATTATCGCACATTATGCGACGTTTTTAGTCAATAATCGTCGGAAGCCTTCTTCTGAAGACCAAAAAGGGACCTGCCCAAACGGACAGGTCCCTTTCATTAAATATGTCAGAGTTATTTTACTCCTCAACAGCTGCCTGCGCGGCGGCTAGACGGGCGATGGGCACACGGAATGGAGAGCAAGATGCGTAGTTCATGCCAATCTTAGCACAGAACTTCACAGAGCTGGGCTCACCACCATGCTCACCACAGATACCGCAACGGAGTTCAGGACGTACCTCACGACCAGCCTTCACAGCATACTTGATGAGTTTGCCGACACCCTTCTGGTCAAGAACCTGGAACGGGTCAACCTTCAGGATCTTCTTGTCGAGGTATACAGGCAGGAACGAAGCGATATCGTCACGGCTGTAACCGAAGGTCATCTGTGTCAGGTCGTTGGTACCGAAGGAGAAGTACTGTGCCTCAGTAGCGATGCGGTCAGCGGTCAGGGCAGCACGAGGAATCTCAATCATCGTACCAATCTCGAACTCTACCTCAATGCCATACTCAGCGAATACCTCCTTGGCAGCGTCCAGGATGACTTCCTTCTGCTGCTTCAGCTCATAGAGTGTACCAATCAGCGGAACCATGATCTCAGGCATAGGATTCTTACCCTCCTTCTTCAGCTCACAGGCTGCACCGAGGATGGCACGTGTCTGCATAGCAGTAATCTCAGGGAAGGTGATACCCAGACGGCAACCACGGTGACCCAGCATCGGGTTGTTCTCTGCGAGAGAGTCTACACGACGCTTGATATCCTCTACGCTGACACCCATCTCCTTCGCCATGGTCTCCTGACCAGCGAGATCGTGGGGAACGAACTCATGCAATGGGGGATCCAGCAGACGGATGTTCACGGGCAGTCCGTCCATCGCCTCCAAGATTCCCTTGAAGTCTGCCTTCTGGTAAGGAAGCAGTTTAGCGAGAGCCTTCTCACGACCTGCAGCATCCTTCGACAGAATCATCTCACGCATGGCGATAATCTTCTTGTCCTCGAAGAACATGTGCTCGGTACGTGTCAGACCGATACCCTTGGCACCGAAGTTGCGGGCAACCTCTGCATCGTGTGGAGTATCAGCATTGGTGCGTACCTGCAACTTGGTATACTTGTCGCAGAGGTCCATCAGCTCCTTGAAGTCACCGCTCAGCTCAGCAGCCTTGGTGGGAACCTCGCCGGCATATACCTGACCAGTAGTACCGTTCAGAGAGATATAGTCACCCTCCTTATATACAACACCGTCAATCTCTACGGTCTTATCCTTATAGCTTACGTTCAGAGAGCCAACACCAGATACGCAGCACTTACCCATACCACGAGCCACAACGGCAGCGTGAGAGGTCATACCGCCACGTGCGGTGAGGATACCCTCAGCGGCAGACATACCGGCAAGGTCCTCAGGAGAGGTCTCGATACGAACGAGAACCACCTTATGACCATCCTTATGCCACTCCTGTGCATCGTCAGCATGGAACACAATCTGACCACAGGCAGCACCTGGAGAAGCGGGCAGACCCTGTGCAATCACCTTAGCGGTAGAGAGCGCCTTCTTGTCGAAGACAGGGTGCAACAGCTCGTCGAGTTTCTGAGGCTCGCAACGCAAGATAGCAGTCTTCTCATCAATCTTACCCTCATGGAGCAGGTCGATGGCAATCTTCACCATGGCAGCACCAGTGCGCTTACCATTACGTGTCTGGAGGAACCAGAGCTTGCCCTCCTGAACGGTGAACTCCATATCCTGCATGTCACGGTAGTGCTCCTCCAGTTTCTCCTGGATACCATTCAGCTGAGCATAGATCTCAGGCATTGCCTCCTCCATAGAAGGATACTTGGCAACACGCTCAGCCTCAGAGATACCAGCACGCTCAGCCCAACGCTGAGAACCCAGCTTGGTGATCTGCTGTGGTGTGCGGATACCGGCAACAACGTCCTCACCCTGAGCATTGACAAGATACTCACCGTTAAACACGTTCTCACCATTGGCAGCGTCACGGCTGAAGCATACACCAGTAGCAGAGGTGTCACCCATGTTACCGAATACCATCGCCATGACAGAAACAGCTGTACCCCACTCGTCGGGAATACCCTCCATCTTACGATACAGGATAGCGCGCTCATTCATCCAAGAACGGAACACGGCGCAGATAGCACCCCACAACTGCTCGATAGGATCGTCGGGGAAGCTCTTGCCGGTGCGCTCCTTGATGGCAGCCTTGAACAACTGAACGAGTTTCTTCAACTCGTCAACGCTCAGGTCCTTGTCCAGCTTCACGCCACGCTCAGCCTTCACCTTCTCGATAATCTCCTCGAACGGGTCGATATCCTCTTTGTTCACGGGCTTCATCTCCAGCACGACATCACCGTACATCTGGACGAAACGACGATAAGAGTCATAAACGAAGTGAGGATTGTTGGTCTTCTTCACCATACCCTCGGCAACCTCGTCATTCAGACCCAGGTTCAGAATGGTGTCCATCATACCCGGCATAGAGGCACGGGCACCCGAACGTACAGAGACAAGCAGTGGGTTCTCCTTGTCGCCGAACTTCGAGTTCATCAGACCTTCGATATGCTTAACGGCAGCCATCACATCATCGTTCAGGAGTTCCATAATCTTCTCCTGACCGACCTGATAGTACTCGTTACAGCAATCAGTAGTAATTGTAAAACCTGGAGGAACGGGAACACCAATCAGGTTCATCTCAGCAAGGTTTGCACCCTTACCGCCCAGTTCCTCACGCATCTTTGCGTTACCTTCAGCTTTTCCGTTACCAAAGGTATAAACTCTTTTTTGGCTCATAAGATTAGCAATGTATTATTATATGTTAACATAAATTGATGTCAATAGTCCTGCAAAGATAATATAAAATTCTGATGCTTGCAAATTTTCTTGCCAATATTTGGTGATAAAGAAAAAAAGCACTACCTTTGCACGACATAAAACAAATCAATTAAAACAAACAATTAGTAATATTATGAAACCGTTAAACAAACATTTTGCGCCTAAGAGCGTTATGCCTGAAAAGGTGATTCAGTTTGGTGAGGGAAACTTCCTCCGTGCTTTTGTTGATTGGATTATCTGGAACATGGACCAGAAAACCAACTTCAATGGATCTGTTGTTGTCGTACAACCTATCGACAAAGGTATGGTTGAGTGGCTGAATGGTCAGGACTGCCTGTACCACGTTAACCTGCAGGGTCGTGAGAATGGTCAGCCTGTCAACACGCTGGAGCGTATCGACGTGATCAGCCGTGCACTGAACCCTTACTCTCAAAATGAAGCTTTCATGGCACTTGCTGACCAGCCAGAGATCCGTTTCGTCATCTCTAACACCACTGAGGCTGGTATTGCTTTCGATCCCGCTTGTAAGCTGGACGACAAACCCGCTTCTTCTTATCCTGGTAAACTCGTGCAGTTGCTGTACCGTCGTTATCAGACCTTCAACGGCGACCCCACGAAGGGATTGATTATCTTCCCCTGTGAGCTGATTTTCCTCAATGGTCACGTACTGAAGGACTGCATCAACAAGTACATTGAGCTGTGGCAGTTGCCCGCAGACTTCAAGAAGTGGTTCGACGAGTGCTGTGGTGTCTATGCTACCTTGGTGGACCGTATCGTTCCCGGCTTCCCACGCAAGGAGATTGCTGAGATTCAGGAGAAAGTGGGCTATCGCGACAACCTCGTCGTTCAGGCAGAGAATTTCCACCTGTGGGTTATCGAGGCTCCGAAAGAAGTTGCCAAGGAGTTCCCCGCAGACAAGGCAGGACTGCACGTATTGTTCGTTCCTTCAGAGGAGCCATACCACAAGCGTAAGGTAACCCTGCTGAATGGTCCGCACACCGTTCTCTCACCTGTTGCATATCTGAGTGGTGTGAACATCGTTCGTGACGCTTGCAACCATGAGGTTATCTCCAAGTATATCCACAAGGTACAGTTCGACGAGCTGATGCAGACCCTCGACCTGCCGATGGACGAGCTGCAGAAGTTTGCCGCCGACGTACTGGAGCGCTTCGACAACCCATTCGTTGACCATCAGGTAACGAGCATCATGCTCAACAGCTTCCCGAAGTTCCAGGCTCGCGACCTCCCCGGCGTGAAGACCTATCTGGAGCGCAAGGGCGAGCTGCCTAAGGGTCTGGTATTCGGTCTTGCCGCTATCATCACTTACTATAAGGGTGGCAAGCGTGCCGATGGTGCCGAGATTGTTCCTAACGACGACCAGAAGATCATGGACCTGCTGAAGGAGCTGTGGGCTACCGGTGACACCCAGAAGGTAACGGACGGTGTACTCGGTGCTGAGTTCATCTGGCAGGAGGACCTCAACAAGATCCAGGGTCTGAACACCATGGTAAAGCAGTTCCTCGACCTCATCCAGGAGAAGGGTATGCTGGAGGCTGTGAAGACAATCCTGTAATTCACACCTTATTTATATATAAAAGTGAGCTGACGCTTGGTTGGCTCACTTTTTTTTCGTACCTTTGCGTGCTAAACTTTAAAGCATACGCATGAGTGATTGTATCGAGATAAAAGGGGCACGGGTCAATAACCTGAAAAACGTAGACGTGAAGATTCCACGTAACAAACTGGTGGTCATCGCCGGTGTGAGTGGCAGTGGCAAGTCGTCACTTGCCTTCGACACCCTCTATGCGGAGGGACAACGCCGTTATGTGGAGAGTCTGTCGAGTTATGCCCGTCAGTTCCTGGGACGAATGAACAAACCCGAGTGTGACTTCATCAAGGGTATCCCCCCCGCCATTGCCATCGAGCAGCGGGTCATCTCACGCAATCCCCGCTCCACTGTAGGTACCACCACAGAGATTTACGAGTATCTGCGACTGCTCTATGCCCGCATCGGACGTACCTATTCGCCCATCAGCGGACAGGAGGTGAAGAAGCACTCTACCGAGGACATCATCCAATGCACGCAGCAATACACCAAGGGTACTAAGTTTGTGGTCATGGCTCCCATCGTCATCCCGGAGGGACGCACCCTGGAACAGCAACTGAAGATGTATGTGCTCAACGGTTATGCCCGCATCTTCGTCAATAGTGATTTCCAGCGTATTGATGATTTTCTGAGTAATCAGAGTAATCAGAATACTCCGAGTAATCCGAGTACTCCGAATAATTACTACCTCGTCATTGACCGCCTGACGGTCGATGACGCAAAGGATGCCATCTCCCGCCTTGTCGACTCTGCCGAGACGGCTTTCTATGAGGGCAACGGAGAATGCCGGCTGATGTTCCTGCCCTCTATGATCAGCTATGATTTCTCCATGCGCTTCGAGGCGGATGGCATGAAGTTCGAGGAGCCTTCCGACAACCTTTTCTCCTTCAACTCCCCCGTGGGTGCCTGTCCTGAGTGCCAGGGCTTTGGCAAGATCATCGGTATCGACGAGCATCTGGTGATTCCCAACAGCACCCTGTCGGTATACGACGGCTGTGTGGTATGCTGGCATGGTGAGAAGATGGGCATGTGGAAAGAGGAGTTCTGCCGGCGTGCCGCGAAGGATGACTTCCCTATCTTCGAACCTTACTACAACCTGACGCAGCAGCAGAAGGACATGCTGTGGCATGGACTCCCCTCCGAACGCCATAAGGACATTCACGACCAGGTCAGCATCGATGCTTTCTTCCAGATGGTGAAGGAGAACCAGTATAAGATCCAATACCGGGTGATGCTGAGCCGCTATCGTGGTAAGACGACCTGTCCGAAATGTCACGGCACCCGTCTGAAGCCGGAGGCTGACTATGTGAAGATTGGCGGACGCAGCATCTCTGACTTGGTGCAGATGCCCGTCGTCCGGCTGAAAGACTGGTTCGACCACCTAGAACTCACAGAACAGGAGCAGCAGATCGGGAAGCGGTTGCTCACAGAGATCAACTCGCGCCTGCAGTTCCTGCTGGACGTGGGACTGGGCTACCTGACCCTTAACCGCATGTCCAACTCACTCAGTGGTGGTGAGAGCCAGCGCATCAACCTGACGACATCCCTCGGCTCCTCGCTCGTGGGTTCCTTATATATATTAGACGAGCCCAGCATCGGACTGCACAGCCGTGATACCGACCGGCTCATCAAGGTGCTCAAGGAGTTGCAGGCTCTGGGTAATACCGTGGTCGTCGTGGAGCATGACGAGGAGATGATGCGTGCCGCCGACTACCTCATCGACGTGGGTCCTGATGCCGGACGACTGGGTGGTGAGATTGTGTATGAGGGGAATATCCCCAATGACATCGCTCATTCCTCATTGCTCATTTCCAAATTCCCTAAGAGCCATACCGTCAAATACCTGTTGCATGAGGAGCAGATCCCTGTTCCCATGAGCCGTCGCCCATGGAACCAGAAGATAGACATCAAGGGTGCCCGCATGAACAACCTGCGAGGCATCAACGTCTCCATCCCCTTGAATGTGATGACCGTCGTCACGGGTGTCAGCGGCAGTGGTAAGTCGAGTCTTATCAAGGGCATCCTCTACCCTGCCCTCAAACGCAGCCTGGGTGATGTATGTGACGCTCCCGGTGAGTATCAGGGACTGGGTGGCGACTACCAAGCGGTGCGCCATGTGGAGTTCGTCGACCAAAACCCTATCGGCAAGTCGACACGCTCTAATCCTGCCACTTATGTCAAGGCTTATGATGCCATCCGTGACCTCTTTGCCGACCAGCCGCTGTCGAAACAACTGGGCTTCACGTCACAGTATTTCTCGTTCAATGCGGACGGCGGACGCTGTGACGAGTGTAAGGGTGCCGGTGTCATCACGGTCGAGATGCAGTTCATGGCTGACCTGGTACTGGAGTGTGAGGCATGTCATGGTCATCGCTTCAAGCACGACATCCTGGACGTACGCTTTGAAGGAAAGAATATCGACGACGTGCTGAACATGACCATCTCAGAGGCGATACAGTTCTTTGGCGAACACCAGCAGAAAACCATCGTCAACCGTCTCAAGCCCTTGGAGGATGTGGGACTGGGCTACATCAAACTGGGACAGAGCTCCTCTACCCTCTCCGGTGGTGAGAACCAGCGTGTGAAACTCGCCTACTTCATCGGACAGGAGAAGCAGGAGCCGACCTTGTTTATATTTGACGAGCCCACCACAGGACTTCACTTCCATGACATCCAACGACTGCTCCATGCCTTCGACGCACTTATCGAGCGGGGGCATACCATCCTTATCATCGAGCATAACATTGAGATCATCAAATGTGCCGACCATGTCATCGACCTCGGTCCGGACGGTGGTGACCGTGGTGGCGACCTTGTCGTTTGCGGCACACCAGAGGAAGTGGCAGCCTGCGAAAAGAGCATCACGGGAAAGTTCCTGCGTGAGAAACTAAGTTAAGATTTCCTTCTGACGATACGCCAGCCGATGGCAGCAATGATGATGCTCATCAGCGGACTCAGCAGGTTGAAGAAACAGTATGGCAGGTAGGTCAGCGTGGGAACGCCCAACACCGTTGACTGTGTCATACCGCACGTATTCCAAGGTATCAGTACTGATGTCACGGTAGCGGCATCCTCACAGGTACGGCTCAGCAGACGGGTCTCGTACCCCTGGTCATCATATACTTCCTTGAAGATGTCTGCCGTCAGCACGATAGAGATAAACTGGTCGCCCGTGGTGAGGTTGAGGAAGATGCCGGTGCCGACGGTCGAGGAGACGAGTGACACGCGATGGCGCACCCAACTGACAATCACTCGCGTCAGACTCTCTATCATACCGCTTGCCACCATCACCGCACCGAAACACATGGCACAGAGGATGAGCCAGATGGTATTCAGCATACCTGCCATCCCTCCCGTGGATATCAGCTCGTTCAACGAGGCATTACCCGTATCAATGGCGGTGGCACCGTAATAGGTCATCGCCAGTCCCCGTAGCAGATTGTCATTGCCTGCCACCTCACAGAGGATATGGGGTTGCAGGATGAGTGCCACCACACCAGCCATGATGGACGAGGTGAAAAGGACGATGAGCGAGGGTACCCTGCGGGCTATCAGCACACCTGTCAGCACGGGGACAAGGAGGGTCCACAGTGAGATATGAAAGGTGCGTGAGAGTCCTTCGGTATATTGTTCCACCTGCAGCTCAGTGGCACCTCCGTTTCCTAATCCTACGATGAAGAATATCAACAGGGCGATGAGGAAGGTGGGTATCGTCGTCAGCATCATATAGCGGATATGCACGAAGAGGTCGGTACCGGTGGCTGACGAGGCGAGAATGGTGGTGTCACTCAGCGGTGACAGCTTGTCACCGAAATAGGCACCGGAGATAATCGCTCCTGCCGTCCATGCCTCCGAGACATCCAACGCATGACCGATTCCCAGCAGGGCGACACCGATAGTGGCTATCGTCGTCCATGAACTGCCCGACAACAGCGACACCAGTGCGCAGATGATGCTTGCCGACACAAGGAAAAACTGGGGTGACATGATCTGTACCCCATAATATATTAAGGTGGGGACGATACCGCTGATCATCCATGAACCGGACAGCATGCCCACACAGAGCAGGATAAGCAACGTGATGGACACCTCTCCTAACGTCTTCTTGATCTGTTGTTCGAAGACCCGCCATGGTGTGCGGTATATCGCCATGGAGATACTGACACAGACCGCCATACCCATCAGCAGGGCAATCTGACTGCCACCGCTCAGCGAGTCGCTGCCGAACAGGGATATGGCAGTGGCGAGGAAAGCGATGAGTATCACCACGGGGATGACAGCCACCAGGGGATGAGGAGTTTTTGTGTCTTGATTCATGATGCAAAGGTACAAAAAGAATTTTGAATAACACTTACGGATTTCGCAAAAACATATAACCATATAACATAATGTGGTTCAATTGCCCTTGTACAAAGGGATTGAGCCATGTTACATGTTGCTCAAACATGTAACATACATGTAACATACATATAACATTTGGGTGAGAAGCATGTTATATGTATGTTATATGTTCAGCAAACATATAACATGCCGCAAAGCCTCTGGTTATCGGGGGTTGCGCCCTGTCATGTTATAAGGTTATATGTTTTTGCGAAGTTCATAAAAAATCTGTTACCGACTGAAGGGCATTCAGTTACCGACTGAAGCCCACTTTCCTACCGACTGAAGCCTGTTTTCATTACGATTAACGCATCCATTTGACAGAGATATAGTTTATCATTCGTTCCGATACCTCCTAAGGGGGTACTCCGATGCCTCCTATGGGTGACGCAAGACATCCTTTAGGGGGTAAAGGAACTATCCCCATGACCCTTAGGGATAATCCCCAAGCCCCACGAAGCCCGTACCTTCGACCAGATTAACACCTTAATTTACACCCTAAGAAAGCAAAATCCCCTGCAAATAGACATTTGCAAGGGATTGTTTGTAGTCGATAGGGGAATCGAACCCCTATGCCAAGATTGAGAATCTTGTATCCTAACCATTAGATGAATCGACCAGCATGTCAAAGATGCTCTCAAAGGAAATCCCCACGGTTGCGGAAGGAGGGGGATTCGAACCCCCGGTACGGGAACCCGTACGGCAGTTTAGCAAACTGCTGGTTTCAGCCACTCACCCATCCTTCCAGATGTCTCAGCTGCAAACCTTGGGGTTATCTCCTTGATTGCGGGTGCAAAGGTAATGCTTTTATTTCACTCCTGCAAATTTTTCAGTGACTTTTTTATCATCATCTGTCATTTTGCTGAATGAGGAGCGGAATACGGGACTCGAACCCGCGACCCTCGGCTTGGGAAGCCAATGCTCTACCAACTGAGCTAATTCCGCCTCAACTTTGTTGAGTCGACATTTTCAGCTGCGCCTCAGCATAAAATAGTTTATGCGTCCGGCTTGCATGAAAACTCGCAAAAGCAAAAGAGCCAGAAGAACTCTGACTCCTTTTGCACATTATGAGCCGATAGCCGGACTCGAACCGGCGACCCACGCATTACGAATGCGTTGCTCTACCAACTGAGCCATATCGGCAAACTCAAAGAACGCTCTTGCTCGAAAGCGGATGCAAAGACGGTGCAAATCGAATGCAGAGAGCTCGCTCTTATGCCGAGATGCAACCCGTTTTTGCAATTTGACTGCAAAGATACTACAAAAATTCCGTTCAGCAAAATTTTTGACTATAATTTCATCACATTAATCCTTATCCTCCAGCAAAGCGGAGGTACGGACACGGCTCAGCGTCTCGGGAGTCATCTGCAGATAACTGGCGATATAGACCAACGGTGCACGGAGCACGAGCTGCGGACTGCGCTTCACGAGCTTGGCATAACGGTCCTGCGCCGACTCGAAGCGCAGCATGTCAGCATGGATCTGTGAGAAGATGAGTGACTCCTCCAATATCTTACGATAGAGCATCTGGATATTGACATTCTTGATAGCCTCACGCTCCAACGCTGCTTTCGGCAAAGCGTAGATAATCGTAGGCTCCAATGCCATCATCTGCAAATGGGTAGGCTCTTCCTTAAAGAGGCTCTCGATACACATGCAGATGGTGTTTTCGGTTGCCATATACTCGGTGAGCTCCTTACCGTTCTTAAAATAGAACTGGCGCACCAGACCCTTGACGACCCAATAGATATTACGGCATATATCACCCTCTTTCAGGATCAGCTCGCCCTTCTGGTACTTCAAAGGTACAAGGATACTCTCGAGCACATCCAGTTCGTCATGTGTCATCGTACTGTAGCGTCTTGCCAACTCACGTGCCACGTCCCGTGGTGTTAGTCCAAGTGTTGTCATGTTCGTATGGATTTTCAGTTTATCTTTTTTGTTTGTTTTAGTCTAACTTCAATACGGCGAGGAAGGCTTTCTGCGGCACTTCCACATTACCGATCTGTTTCATGCGTTTCTTACCCCGCTTTTGCTTCTCAAGTAGTTTACGCTTACGGCTCACGTCACCGCCATAGCATTTTGCCGTCACGTCCTTGCGCACCTGCTTCACCGTCTCACGGGCGATGATCTTCGCACCGATGGCAGCCTGGATAGCGATGTCGAACTGCTGACGCGGAATCAGCTCCTTGAGCTTCTCGCACATCCTCCTGCCGAAGGTCACGGCATTGTCCTGATGGGTCAGTGTGGAGAGGGCATCCACCGACTCGCCATTCAGCAGGATGTCGAGCTTCGCCAACTTGGAGGGGCGGAAGCAGTCGACATGATAGTCGAAGGACGCATAGCCCTTGGAGATGGACTTCAGCTTGTCGTAGAAGTCAATCACTATCTCGCCCAGCGGCAGCATGAAGCGCAGTTCCACACGGTTGCCGCTGACATACTGCTGGTCGATAAGCTCACCGCGCTTGTCCAGACAGAGTGTCATGATAGGACCGATATAGTCGGCGGCAGTGATGATGCTCGCCTTGATATAGGGTTCCTCGATATGGTCGATGAGTGTCAGGTCAGGAAGTCCGGAGGGGTTATGCACCTCTTTCACCCCACCCTGCTTGTCATAACACATATAGGTGACGTTAGGGACGGTGGTTATCACGTCCATGTCAAACTCACGGTCGAGACGCTCCTGCACAATCTCCATGTGAAGGAGACCGAGGAAACCGCAACGGAATCCGAATCCCAATGCCACGGAAGTCTCTGGCGTAAAGGTCAGTGAGGCATCATTCAGCTGCAACTTCTCCAACGACGCACGCAGGTTCTCGTAGTCGGTAGGGTCGATGGGATAGACACCGGCGAACACCATGGGTTTCACTTCCTGGAAGCCCTCGATTGCCTTGTCGCAAGGACGGGCGACCGTGGTGATGGTATCACCGACCTTCACCTCCTTGGAGTTCTTGATACCACTGATGATATAGCCCACATCACCTGTTCGCAGCTCCTGCCGGGGTATCATGTCCATCTTGAGGACACCGACCTCGTCGGCATCATACTCCATGCCTGTATTGAAGAACTTCACCTTCTCACCCTTGTGGATGGTGCCATTCACAATCTTGAAATAGGCGATGATGCCACGGAACGAGTTGAACACGGAGTCGAAGATCAAAGCCTGCAAGGGAGCTTCTGCGTCACCCTTTGGATGCGGGATGCGCTCCACGACGGCATCGAGAATCTGTTCCACACCCTCACCCGTCTTGCCACTGGCACGGATGATGTCCTCCGGGTCACAGCCGATGAGGTCAACGATCTCGTCCTCCACCTCGTCGGGCATGGCACTGGGCATGTCTATCTTATTGATAACGGGGATAATCTCCAAGTCATGATCGATGGCGAGATAGAGGTTGGAGATGGTCTGCGCCTGTACTCCCTGGGTGGCATCCACCACCAGCAGGGCACCCTCACAGGCTGCGATGGAACGGCTGACCTCATAGGAGAAGTCGACATGTCCCGGGGTGTCAATCAGGTTCAGTATGTATTTCTCGCCCTTGTACATATACTCCATCTGGATGGCATGACTCTTGATGGTGATGCCACGCTCTTTCTCCAGATCCATGTCGTCAAGCATCTGACCTTCAGTCACCTGAATGGTTTTGGTATATTCAAGCATACGGTCAGCAAGCGTCGACTTTCCGTGGTCGATATGAGCGATGATACAGAAGTTTCTGATATGTTCCATGAGTTCGTATATATACAATCAAATGCAAAATTACGAAAAAAAATCGAGATACCTGCCTATCTATCCGATTTTATTTTAGTAATTTTGCAGAAATTACAAACAAGCAACCTTTGAAATGATATGAGAAAGTGTTTATTCATTATCGCTGGAGCCCTGTTAATGGCAGCATGCCAGGAGACACTGGAACAGCGTTGTGCACGAGAGGCTAAGGAATATTCGGAGAAACACTGCCCTGCCCCGATAGCCAAAGGTGTCACTGTGGACAGCATGAGTTTCGATGTGGCAACACATACACTGACCTACTCTTACACGTTGAGCGGTGTCGTTGATGACCCAGCTGTTATCAGCAGGAACAACCCCAGGGAAGACATGCTGCAACAGTTGAAGAACGCTACAGCGATGAAGCCATATAAGGATGCCGGCTATAACTTCCGCTATATCTACTATTCATCTAAGGATAAGGGGAAAAAACTTTTTGAGGCGACCTTCCATGAAAAAGATTACCGTTAGAAGCACTAAGCTTCTAACGGTTGTTTCTTCAGTTCCTCCAAAGCCCTGCACAACTGGTCAGGACAACTGGTGTTCTTCGTACCGCAACGGATACCGTTGACTTTCGAGATGACATCATCAATCTTCTGACCTCGTACCAGTTGACTGATGCCCTGCAGGTTGCCGTTGCAACCTCCAAGAAAGAACACCTGCTGGATGACATCGTTCTCGTCACACGTCACGTCAATCATCTTCGAGCACGTGCCATGTGTCTCATACATGATATGCTTTGTTGCCATTACTCTTCAACAGCCTCAGGTTTCATATTCGTGTAAACCGTCTGAACATCGTCGAAGTCCTCCAGTTTCTCAACCATCTTGTCGATGGTCTCACGCTCCTCGGGAGTCACATCCTTCAGGTCGTTAGGAATACGGGTGAACTCGGCACCGGTCACCTCGAAGCCATTCTCCTCCAGATGCTTCTGGATAGCACCGAACGACTGGGGATCACCATAGATGGTGATGCTGTTCTCCTCCTCGTCCTCGTCATACTCATCCTCTACCCCATAGTCAATCAGGTCGAGAATCATCTCATCCATATCCAGTCCATCCTTCTTTTTAAAGGTGAACACAGCCTTATGGTCGAACAGGAACGACAGGGAGCCCTGGGTACCTAAGTTACCATTGAATTTATTGAACACGGAACGCACGTCACCAACGGTACGGGTCGTGTTGTCAGTCAATGTGTCGACAAAGATGGCAATACCATGAGGACCATATCCCTCGTATGTCACCTCCTTATAATCACTCTGATCCTTACCCATGGCGTTCTTGATGGCACGCTCGATATTATCCTTCGGCATGTTCTCACGCTTAGCATTGGCAATAATAGCACGCAGCGTCGGGTTGTTCTCTGGTTCTGGACCACCCGCCTTTACGGCTATGGCAATCTGCTTACCGATCTTGGTAAATGTCTTGGCCATGTGGCCCCATCTTTTCAGCTTGGTAGCTTTACGATATTCAAATGCTCTTCCCATTGTATTTAATTCATAATTAATAATTCATAGTTCATAGTTAGCGGAGCTCAGCACCGAGCTTCTGCTTGAGATTATTAATGAGTTTCTGCATGATAGCGTCAATCTGTTTGTCACCCATGGTCTTCTCTGCATCCTGCAAAATGAAGTTCACAGCATAGCTCTTCTTGCCTGCCGGCAGATTCTTACCCTCATAGACATCGAAAAGCTCGACTTTCTTCAACAGCTTCTTCTCTGTCTGACGAGCTATCTCCTCAATCTGTGAGAACTCCACACTCTGGTCAATGAGCAGGGCGAGGTCACGACTCACAGCTGGGTACTTGGCAATCTCTGTATAGAGGACCTTCTGGTTACGGATGAGCTTCATCAGTGCCGTCCAGTTCATCTCACAATAATAAACCGGTGAGTCGATATCAGCACTCTTCAGCACCTTTTTGGCAAGCACACCCATCTCCAGCATCTTCTTACCACCACGGTTCTCGATAACAAGACCTGCTGAGAAAATAGTGTTATCAGACTTCTTACGTACCAACATACCCTGTTGCACACCGATACGGGCAAGAATATTCTCTACATAGGCACTCAACTCAGCAAAAGAGCTGTCCTCGTTGGCATGAGCCCAAGAGCCTTCCACACGCTTACCCGTCAGCCACAACCCGAGGTGATATTCCTCCTTATAGGCATTCATCGGGTTCTCGTCACTCTGCTTCTCGGGTGAGAAGAAATACACGTTGCCAAACTCAAAGAAACGGCAGTTGCCATTCTTGCGCTTGACATTATGCTCGATGCTCTCCAGACCACCATAAAGCAGGGTCTGACGCATCACGTTCAGGTCGGTAGACAAGGGATTCATAACACGAACGAGGGTTTCATTCTCACCGTAATAAGCTCCTTTGGTCAACGAGTTGTTCAGTATCTCATTGAAGCCCTCACCCACTAACTGCTCTGAGACAAGGTTGGCGAGTTTATGCTTCTGGTCTTCCTCTCCCTTGATAACCAATGATGACTTCAGCTGGGTGGGTATCTCCACATTATTATATCCGTAGATGCGGAGGATATCCTCTACTACATCGCATGGACGCTGAACATCCACACGATAGGCAGGAACTTGTAATTTAAGTCCTTCGGAAGTCTCCTCAAGGACTTTCATCTCCAAAGAATGACAGATATTCTTGATGTTCTCCACACCAATCTCCTTACCTATCAAGTTATGAACATAGTCATATTTCAGTTCTACGATAGGGTCTTCTATCTTTTCTGGATAGACATCCTTGATATCCATAGAGACCTTACCGCCAGCCAACTGCTGACAGAGGATAGCAGCATATTTCAATGCCTCGATAGTGCCGTTGGGGTCAATGCCACGCTCAAAACGGAAGGAGGCGTCGGTAGAGAGTCCATGACGGCGTGCCGACTTGCGGATCCATGTGGGATGGAAATAGGCACTCTCCAAAACAACATTCTTCGTCGTCTCGTATGTTCCACTACCCTTTCCTCCAAATACACCAGCGATACACATCGGCTCCTCAGCATTGCAGATGGCAAGGTCGCGGTCAGAGAGTTTATGCTCCACACCATCCAAGGTCTGGAAAGGGGTTCCTTCCGGCATGGTCTTCACTACAATCTGATGACCCTTCACCATGTCTGCGTCAAAACAGTGCAGGGGCTGACCGAGTGCCATCATCACATAGTTGGTGATGTCGACAATATTATTAATAGGACGCAGTCCGATGGTCGTCAACTTATTCTTCAACCACTCAGGACTCTCTTTCACGTCACAGTCGGTGATGCTCACACAGGCATAACGCTTACAAGCCTCTGTATTCTCAATCTTCACCTCAATAGGCAGGTCGTTATTATCTACTTTGAAGTCTGCAACTGACGGCTTATGAGTGGCAGTCTGATAACCATTCTGCTTCAACCAAGCATAGAGGTCACGGGCAACACCCCAGTGACTCAGTGCGTCTGCACGGTTTGCCGTGATATCCACCTCGATGAGCCAGTCGCTCTCCAAATGATAATATTCTGCGGCAGGCTGACCTATGGGAGCATCCTCAGGCAATACGATGATTCCTGAGTGGTCGGTACCAATACCGATCTCATCCTCTGCACATATCATACCACAGGAATCCACGCCACGCAGCTTGGATTTCTTGATGACGAACTCCTTGTCACCGTCATACAGCACGCAGCCTAAGTCGGCAACAATCACCTTCTGACCAGCAGCTACATTGGGAGCGCCACACACAATCTGTGACGGCTCACCCTTACCCAGGTCAACGGTCGTCACATGAAGATGGTCAGAGTTGGGGTGCATCTCACATGTCAGCACCTTACCCACATACAATCCTTTCAGTCCTCCTTTGATACTCTGTACTTCCTCGAGTGCGTCAACTTCCAGACCAGTAGATGTCAAGGCATCACACACCTGCTGTGGCGTGAGGTCAAAGTCCACGTACTCCTTCAACCATTTATAAGATATATTCATTGCAATGATTTATATTATTTCGAAATTGAGTGCAAAGGTACAAATAAGTGAGTAAAATACCAAATTTATTTGATTATTTTCGTTATCGACTTTGACGTTTATTCCTTTAGTTCTTATTTCTGTTTTTTAGTATACATCCAAAGGGCGATACCTAAAAGGATGATAATAGCATAAAGGATGAGATAGCGAATCTTATTGTCTGCCTCAAAGGAAAGGTAGAACCAAGCGAGGTTCAGGAGGAAGATGACAAGACCACCACAGATACAGATAACGCTGGATTGAATAGTACGACTCAAGGGAGTGACAGGGGTATGGTGCCTGAATACCTCCCTGAAGATATAGACGGTAGTGGTAAGGGAGACAATAGCACAGAGAGCTAAACCTATCGTCCATTTCAGTTGACGTTGTTCTTTCTCCTTAGCCAGCCGCTGCTGTAACTGCTCATGTTTCTCAATAAGTGCCTTTTCGTCCTCTGTCAGATACAACCTGTACAGGCTGTCTATATTGACTTCCTGCGCTGTCACCATCATGGCTACCATCAACGACAAAAGTAATGTCAGTAGCCTTGTTTCAATCATTTCCTCCTATTTAAGTTTTATGTATTTTCTGCCTTAATAAATCAAGCTACTTGAAGTTCCATTTCTTCCAATCCCCTGCACCTTCAGAAGGAATAACCTGAGGTGTCTGCATCTTACCGTTGATTACAACACTTTGCTTCATCACCTCATTAGTCACATAATCAGTGAGTTCGCCAATAGTAATATCCCCTTTCGTTTCCTTCAACTTCTTCAGCAGATAGTAGGTGAACATACCATGCCCCTTTTCTTGATAAGGATAAGCCGTCTCATCACCTTGCGAGGCAGAGAGTATTACCATCTTGCCCTTTGGAGAACTTGGTTTCGCTTTAATGGCTACACCTCGAGCAGAAGCAAGCATACTACCATCACGATTGGCACCACTGAAACATGCATCGAGTAGAACGAATACTGATTTTGCATTCTTCTTTCCTAACAACGCATAGATATCATCCAAGCTATAGCCTGTTGTCACATCTGATCCATAGCCGTCAACGGGCAAGAGATAGGAAGAATGATTGCTCTCATCAGGAATACCATGGCCTGCGTAATAGAAAATGATATTTGCATCATCTTTAAAAGCTTCCATCACCTGACTAAGCCAACTCAATTGGCGCTTCATCTTATTAAGAGTGGCATCACTCACGAAACGGACATTACTTTCTGGCAGCCCTAACGTTTTCTTACAATATTCCGAAAAAACCTTACCATCATTCAATGCATTGGGAACATTGGCTACTTCCATATAGTTCTCGTTGGCTATGATCAATGCGAAAGTATGTATTCGGGTCAGCTTACCCATAGGAATATTCATATCAACATCCGACTTCTTTTCCTTTGCAACGGATTTGTTGATTGGTTGGGGCTGGGTGATAATGATTGGTTTGGGCTGTACAGTCGCCTGCTTTTTCTGAGTCTTATTGTTTGTATTCTGAGATAACTGATTGGCTGGAGTGCCATCATTCCCATGAGGATTCTGTGCATAATTCTTTTGATGATTCACTCCCTCGTTATAGATAGCAATCAGGTCGGTCAACACAAACTGTCCTCCTTTTTTGTTATAACGTTGCAGCCATTCCTTCTCTCGCATATTGTCCTGCGCCACAGCAACACCGTCCCGATAGAAAGAAGAAATGTTATACATGGCGTCAGGAAGTCCACGTTCGGCTGCCTTGCGATACATCCGGAAGGCTTCAGCGAGATCTTTCTCTACACCAATGCCATGCTCGTAACATACCCCCACATAGAATTGTGCTGCCAAATCATTAGTGGCTGCAATTTTCTTCAGCTCTTCAAAACCATATTGTATATAACCTTGCTGGATATATCCCAAGGCAACAGATGTACGCTTGTCAACATCAATAGCCAATGTGGTTTGGAAACAGAAAAACGAGCATATTAAAATAAATAATGTACGCATACTATTTAATCATCTTGACCAGTATCCATGATATCGTTGACATAGTTGAGTTTTCCCCAGTCTGAGGTAGCACCGTCGAAGTGGATAATCTTCTTATATGCTGTCTCGCTTAGAGGCACATACCACATTGCTCCAAAAGTGAACAAACCACCAATGAATCTTCCTAAGAAATTACCTTTCTTCTTCAATATCCAAGTATGAGACATCGTGAAGGTGCCCTTCTTGAAATTACCTTCCCAGTCACAGACAATCATAGGTGACTTGTCTTCGTCAAACTCAAAGGGGCTATTAGCCCTGATGTGCACTACGGCAGGAGAAGTCTCCTTTACACCAAATCCTTTCTTATCTTTCTTCTTCAAATCACTTGGCATCTCTACGTAATAAGGTGCAAAAATAACATCACTAACCCAAGTGGACAACGAAATATTCGTCCATTCTTCTGTTTTTTTATTGAAGGCATAAGCGATAGAGGCACCAATATTGTTAATGCTCTCGTCTTCTGTCAGGTGACGTACAGCCGTACCTTTGTATGCCTTCCCTTTGGTATCACCCTCCAAAGACTCAGTCACCAACTCCTCGACGATAGATAGCATTCGTTTGTCGTATTCAGTAAAATCGTCATCAGTAGTCTCGGTCGTAGAATATTTTTTGTAGATTGATGTTGACATATTGCATATAAACGTCTCGTTCTGCTTCGCACCGATATTGGGAGCTATAGTGATATACTCATCGTCCTTGGTACTGACACCTTTCTTTGAGGCTTTCTTCTCATCTCCCTGTTTGTTCTGTGATGGATCGAAGAGGGGTTTTGCTTTTCCGTTGTGGAAAGAGAAGCACTGAGCCAAATCGATAAAAATCGTTTTCTTGGTTTTGTTGGTAGCCCACAGCTGCTCATCATAAATCTCCAACTTAATATTATCGTCCTCATAAACACTGTTCGCCTGTGAATACGCAAGAATCAGCGCATTGCGATAATCGGTTTTAATACCACCAGCGGTCATACTAATTGACACAAGGCAGAAAGTAATAGCAAGAAGTAATACTTTTTTCATAATCTTGAGGTTTTAGTGAATTATTGTTTGTTACTATTTATTTTTGATCGTTATCGGTATTCTGCGGAGATTCATATCATTATCATACTTACGGCACTTGGTGAGCCATTTCTGGAAGTCCTCAAAGGACAACTGACGCGGTAGTTCCTCCTTAGTAGAGATATCTGCAGCCTTTGCAAACTGGTTAGGAGAAAAAACAATATAAATCAAGTTATGTTCCTGAGAGGACTCGCATGTCATGTAATACTCATCTATGAACGTGCGTTCCGTATTAGACGCATCCTTTTCACTGAAAAACACATAGCGGCGATTCGCCTCTATTGGATAGACACCACTATCCTGACCACGATAGGGTAAAAGGCAGAAAGCCATATTATCGTCCGTAACTAGATATACAGCAAGATATCCACTGACTGGTGATTGAAAAGACAGAAATAGGGCATCGCCACTCTTGAAATCATCATCCTCAAACTTATCGTCAGTACCATTTCTCAGAACGTGAGCACGAAAATCTATCTGAGCAGAAACAATCTCACGGGCTTTACCTTTTACCTTACAAGTCACAACGAGGGTGTTCTCCACATAAGAAATCTCGTAATCAGGCTTATCTGTCGTTTCTATCCACTCTCCTTTCACCTCGCTGTCACCTAAAGTGAAAAAGTCTGTAGAAGTCTTACCATCTGTACTATGAATCTTAGTGACATTAGTCTGTTGGACGATAGTGCCAAATTCATCGGCTAACGCTTGTATCTTAGCGCGTTCCAACGCTATACGCATAGCCTGTTCCTTTGCCACGTTCTCAGGAACATAATAAGTATATTCACCTTTCACTGTCTTCACTTTTTGGGAAAAGACAGGCAATGACACGATAAGAATTAATATGATTAATATTTTCCTCATTATTCACTAGTTTGGCTACAAAAATACAAAAGAAAATTAGAAAAACAATGAAAAAAGAAGAAAAAATAAATAAACTGTAAGTTTCATTACGACAAAAGGGGAGTTTCTCGTAATGAAACTCCCCTTTTGTTTACTATTAACTTCCTATTAGAAGAACAGGTAGCGGTTGTCTACTACATTAGCCTTCAGATAGAGTTCGTTCATAAAACGACCTGCTGCCTGAAGTGCACGCTGCTTTAACTGCTCCTGCTGGGTCTTTGCATCGAACTTAGCACCTTCACGCTGTTTCTTTGCAAGCACCTTGAAGAGGAAAGCACCGCCATTACCCTTGATAGGAGCAGCACTGAACTGACCTGCCTTAGCTGCGGCAACAGCACCACTCAAAGCTGGCTCGCTGGTACCTGTAGCTTGTACAAAAACAGGAGCAGAGAAAGTGATCTGACGAACACTGTCAATCTTTGCGCCTTTCTGCTTAGCTGCATCAAGACTGTTTACGCCCTTCAGCATCTCGGCTGCCTTCGCGAACTTCTTATCGCGGATAACCTCCTGCTTCACCTGATCCTCAACACTGGCGAGATCACGATATCCTTCCTTATTTACCTTAGTAAGGGCAATAACCAGCAAGTGATCATTGTTGCCACACTCATAGAGTGGAGAGACATCTCCTGCCTTGGCATCGAAAATCCATTTCATTGCCTCACGAGTAGAACGCAGACCTGCCACATTATGCTCGGAATTATAGAGGTCTTTACGCTCCTGAACCTTGAAGCCAAACTTCTGGGCATTCTTCTCCAAGCCTTCCAGTGTCTTATTTTCACTGACATACTGGCTGAACTTATTGTAAGCCTGTGAATAGGTGTCTTTCGAGAAGTCGATGGTATGCTTGATAACGGCAGCATCATACTTCGTTACCATTGCTTTGCGACTCAATACCTGCACGATGATGTTGCCCTGTGAGAACTCTACGTTCTTCAACTCATTAGGAGACAATGTTATGAGAGCTGTGAGATAAGCCTTTGAGTCGGCATCAATAGAAGGAGCATTCTCATACATGGAAGATGTCAGCCACTGCTTAGAACCATCCTGACCATACTTCTTGGCAATAGCCTCGAAATCTGCACCACCCTTCAGAGCGGTATAGATACTGTCTGCTGTCTTATGAGCAGCCTCTGCGGTCTCACCTCCTACCTGTATCTGGCGATACTCCACTGAGTCTGGTGCCTCCACCTTGCTGATCAGTTTTACTACATTGACCGTATTGTCATAAGCTGTCTCAAAAGGAGCGCTAACCTGTCCTACCTGCATGGAGTCAAGCTTAGTAGCGATGTCTGGTGCAAAAGCACGCTTAGTAGCGGCAATACCGGTATAGGAAATCTGAGACTGTGCCTTACGAACCACCTCGGCAGGGGCTGCCCCACTCTCCAACTTCTGACGGGCATCATTGATGGTTTTCATCAGTGCGGCACGGTCAGAGGCAGAAGCGACAACCTGAAAATCTACATATTTGATATCACGGCTCTCCACATACTGCTTAAACATCTCTTTCTCTGAGTCGTACTTTGCCTTTAAATCAGACTCACTAACTTCAACATCACTATCCTTGATAGCTGAATAAGGTAATGTTGCAAGTTGAATGTCGCTCTCTTGGTTCTGAGCGTCAAAAGCCATTTTAGCAGAAACAGGGTTTGAAATCAGACACTCTGAAAGAAGTGCTTGATATTTCATGCCCAATGTGTTCTGACGGAGCTGCTTCTCAATAAACTTCCAATAATCGTAAATCTGCTTATACTGTTCAGCTGCCTGAGCCTGTTGGGGCTGTTCCTGCATCTTCTTGTAATCGGCAAGGAACTTGGTGAGCTGTGTGACGTCAAAACGACCTGTCTGTTGGTTAACAAACGGTGTCTGCATCAACATGGGATTCGTTCCAGTCTTCAAGATATTCTGAAGTTCCTCGTCTGTAACTGTAAGACCAAGTTTCTCTGCCTCAGCTTCCATAATGGTATTATTGACAAACTGCTGCCATACCTGATCCTTCACTTGATTCAACTCCTCTTCTGAGAGATTGTCACGACCTTGAGTCATTTTAATTACTGACTGGTACTCATCAACCAGTGACTGAAAATCCTGTACAGAGATTTTCTTACCTAACACTTCGCCGACCTGCTGGCGCTTCTCGTTGCTTGTAGCCTCACAAGAGCGGAACATTTCCTCGGCAATGAATGCGAACAGGGCGAGACCGATCACTGTAGCGAGAACGGGACCCCAGCTTCTAATTTTTCCAATTGCTGCCATTTTAGCTTTTTATTTTAATGTTTTATTCTTTACCCTTTTGGCTTAAGTTATTTACCCGATAAACGGGAAATGCTCAAATTTCAAATTCAGCCGACAAAATTACAAAAATTATATCAAACGGCGAAAGATAAAAGGAAAAATTTACCTTATCCCGTCACTTTTAACCGTACCAGCTCTATTTTTGTCATTGTATTTTTGATAATCTTGAACTCAAAATGACCGATCTTGACAACTTCATTGAGTTTAGGAAAACTTTGATACTCATGCAGAATAAGTCCTCCCACTGTCATATATTCATCACTCTCTGGCAGGTCAATTCCGAACATCTCGTTGACTTTCTCTATCTCAAGACGGGCAGAAAGCATGTATTCGCCTTCTCCTAACTCACGTGCCACATATTTGGTATTGTCATGCTCGTCCTCGATATCGCCAAAAATCTCCTCAACGATATCCTCTAAAGACACCAGCCCACTGGTACCACCAAACTCATCAATCACGACAGCAAGTGACTTTTTCTGTTGCAGGAAAGTATGCATTAACTTACTGGCTGCCATCGTCTCCGGAACGTAAGGCATCTCTCTGACCAGTTGAACATTCAGCATAGAGCGTTGAGTATTATCTGTCTTCAAGCGGAAGAGGTCAGAAGAATGGACATAACCAATGACATGGTCAATATCATCACGATAGACGACGATTTTGGAATGTCCGCTTTCAACAAAACGGTTCTGCAACTGCTCCATCGTACAGTCTTCTATATCTACAGCCTCTATCTCTGTACGGGGAACCATGCAGTCACGAACCTTTGTGTCAGAAAAGTCAAGAGCATTGTGGAATATCTTCACCTCATCCTCAATATCGTCCTCATTCTCGGCATTATCGATACTTGACTGCACTAGATAATCAAGATCAACCTTAGAGAATTCCTTGTCTTGCACTTCTTTGGGAATCTTGACACCAAATATACGCATTAGTCCACGGGAAAGTTGGGTGGCAAAACGGGAGATTGGATACAGGACAACATAACATATCCATGCAGGGATGGCAAAAAACGTCAGCATGGTATTAGGGCTTGCCTTAAATATTGTCTTGGGCAAGAACTCACCCGTAAAAAGCACGACCACGGTGGACAGCAGGGTATCGGCTGTCACTCGCAACCCGTCACTCATTCCACTGAAAAGCGTAGCGTCAAATATACGAGCAAAAAGGATTCCGTAGATGACCAAAGCGATATTATTGCCTACCAGCATGGTACTCACAAAATTATTAGGATGCTGGTAAAAATAAGATATGGCACGTTGTGACAAGCCGTTCTTCTCACGGTCCATTTCAGCGCGGAGACGGTTACTTGATACAAAAGCGATTTCCATCCCAGAGAAGAAAGCAGAGAAGATCATCGTAACGATAAGACCAATAATCAGATTTGTCATGGCTGTATTGATTTTGTAGTTGCTTTATGTCTCACAGCTGCTGGACGAATGACTTTTTCCAATTTTGCAGTATCTGCCTGTGTCTTATTTGGTTCCTTTGTCGGCTCTTCCTCCTCTGGCTCCAAGTCTTCTGATTGGAAAGAACCTACACTATTGGTTACCTCATAATGCCGCATATGCTCGTCACTACGGAAGTAAGTTCCTTCTAACTCACGTTCTGGAGTAACAACACGAGAATACTTATGTGAATAAAACTCATGTTTGATACCATCCCAAAACAGTTCCTCACTTCGGAAGACCAACCCGTTGACATTACGAATGCGTACCCTGCCACGGAGCTCCCAGAGTTTTATTTGGTCATAATACCATGCCGTATCAGCAAAGATATATCCCTCGATATGGAACTTATCATCAAACTGCTCCAAGAAGATACCACGCTCAAAAGTCCAGCGTGAGGGTTGCTTAATAGTATTCACATCCCAACGTTCTGTCACAATCCGATATTTAATAACACCCGAGTCTGATATCAAAGTATTGACCCCATATGTCGTCATCATTGATACGGAGTCACGTTCATGAATAGCCGGTGCCGTATGTTCCCGTGGCTGTTCACACGAAGCAAACACTACAAACACCAAAAAGGTTACAAGAATACTTAGTCGACTTTCCATTTAGCAAACCAGCGTTCATTGAAGGTCAAGCCAATCGTGACACGGAAAGAATTCTCGGTCACAAGATTTTTCGCAGACAGATTAGCCCACTGGAAACTGATATTCAGTACTGAACGGTTATTCCATGAGTTAACCAATGGGATACCAAAACCGGCACTCACCGTTAACTCCTTAGGACCATCCTGCCCGTTAATTTTATAATAAGGTGTTGCATAAGAAGCACCAATACGATACTGCACACGATTCAAGAATCGACGACTCATACGGTTTGGAAGCCATTCAGCACCTACTGTTACCTTATGACGATCCTTATAATAGTTATTTACCAACTCGTAATTGTTCGTGTTCTCATTAACGACCGGGAAAGACTCTGCTCCCCAACGCATCAACTGATAATCGACACCAAAAATCAGAGATTTATTACGGCTATATGCTATACCCGCACCAATTGTCATTGGTATAGACAATCCATTGTGGACAGTATCTACAGAAGCACTCATCACACCTGTCTGACCATCAAGTGTCATCACAGTCAAGGAAGGATCTGATCCCAGTTTATGACCTAAACCGAAAGTAGCACCAAAGGTCAATTCGTCAGTTTTTGTCAAAGAATGACGATATTGCACACCCAAATCCAATTTATAGCTGCTGACATCAGCATCATAGGTCTTAGACAATGTCTTGACGGCATCATCACTACTTAGAACTGTAATGTCCTTTTTATAGCTTCCCCAGAAATATGAAATATTGGCACCCAGTGAGAATCCCTTAAAGAATTCATATCCAAGACCCAGATAAGCTTGACGGAGACCACCCTCACCAGAGAATTGCATGGTAGAAGTTGTTGAAGAACTGCCAATTTGTTGCGTAGTGGAATAAGAATACCCTACATTAGTATAAGGTACCAAACCAATACTGGCACCGAATTTCGGAAAGATACGGAACAATGCCGTAACATACTCAAAATTAGCTGTTTTAGCATTAACCTTTGCACCACCTTCCTTAAAATTAGTAATCTGTCCAGACACACCGACATCAAAAATCATGCTCAAAGAGTCTACAGCCGAATAAGAGGCAGGGTTCTGCATATTCACCTGGTTTCCGCTACGAAAACCTTGAAACAAACCACTCATACCTCGGTTAAAGCCTTGTGACTGATCTGAAAGGATGCCCAGTCCATACTGACTATATGGTGATTTCGTACCACTCTGGGCTACAATCGACAAGGTGCCGAAGCCCAACAAAATGCTACCTAAGAAGAATCTTTTCATGAACTTTTTAATTTAATCATTCGATTTCGGGTTGCAAAATTATTGAAAAAAAACGAAATAATCGAACGTTAAGTGGAAAATATAGGTTAATTTTGCATCGTGAAACATTTAAAAAAGATTTTTAATGCTCTGAAAGGTGGCTGTCTATGCCTCCTCTTTCTCTCTTCTGCACCCGTTGCAGCGCAATCTGACTCTTTACGGATGGACTCTGTGGAGATTAGTCTTCTTACCTGTCAACCACACGACGAGATATATAGTCTGTACGGACATACCGCCATCCGCTACCATGACATGCGAAAAGGGGGACTCGATATAGCTTTCAACTATGGAGTTTTCGATTTCCGCAAACCACTATTTGCACTGCGTTTTGTATTCGGCATTACTGATTATGAATTAGGAGCCTATCCATACCGGCTCTTCCAAGAGGAATATCGCCGTTTCGGCAGTATGGTGACAGAGCAGGTACTCAACCTGACAGATGAAGAAAAGCTTACCCTCCAACAGGCACTTGCTGTGAACATGCAGGATGAGAACCGTATTTACCGATATAATTATTTCTATCATAATTGTACGACGAAGGCTCGGGATATTATTGAGCAGAGCATTCGGGGAAAAGTGGAATACGGTAAACGGGACGATTACACCCCATCCTATCGGGACATGGTGCATGAGATGACTAAAGACAACCCATGGGCTGCTTTTGGCAATGACCTGCTGTTAGGTATTCTTGCCGACCAGAAGACTAATAGGGAGCAACAGGAGTTCCTGCCTTATAATCTGATGTACGACTTTGACCATGCGAGTATCTATATGAACGGAGAATTCCGTCCATTAGTTAAAGACCGCAGGATCAGCGTTCCTGCCGGTGTGCAGATCCGCAAGCAAGGATTTCCCCTGCGACCACTGACATGCTTCCTCATTCTTTCAGGGTTAGGACTCGCCATTTTCCTTTGGGAATGGAAGAGACGCCGTATCTTTATAGTCTGGGAGGTTCTGTTGATGGTGATAACGGGAACGATGGGTATTGTACTCTTCCTGATGCTCTTCTCCCAACATCCAACAGTAAATCTGAATCTCCAGATTATCCTGCTTAACCCACTACCATGGTTCTTCCTTTGGAAAGTCATACGAGGTAAGCAAACACGCTACTGGCAGATAACAGCAGTATTATGTGTCCTGTTCCTCCTTGGCAGTCTGTTCCAGAGTTATGCGGAAGGTATCGTCTGTCTGGCATTATGTTTGCTGTTACAAAGTATACTCCATATCAAATGTCTTGATAACAAATGAGAAACAGATATATCTATATCACGCTGTTGTCGATTTTAGGTTTCAATGCCGAGACCTATGCACAGGTTATTGTGCAAGCACCAAGACTGGTAGTCAGTATCACTATCGACCAATTGCGTACAGATTATCTGGAAACCTATGCACCATTGTATAGTAACGATGGACTAAAGCGCTTACTGACAGATGGAAAGGTTTTTATCAATGGAGCATATAACTTCACACCTGTCGACCGCGCCTCAGCTATCGCTTCCCTACATACTGGCACTGTACCCTATTATAACGGTATTACGGCTGAGGAATGGCTTGACAAGCAGACCCTTCGTCCACAGAATTGTGTAAGAGACCAGCAAATAGGCTATTCCCCTCAATTCTTAGGAACCTCAACCATCAGTGATGAGTTAAAGATGGCAACCAACGGGGTAGCCAAGGTATTTTCATTTGCCCCCACAGCAGATGCTGCCATTCTGTCAGCAGGTCATGCTGCTGATGGTGCCGCATGGGTCAGCAACGGGAAATGGGCTACAACGACATACTATCGCCCCATTAACCAATGGTTAAGTGGTTATACACGACTTTTTCTTCCAGGAACTGATGTTAACAAGGCGGTAACAGATGCCGCTCTAAAATGTCTGGAGCAGGCTGGTGTTGGCAATGATGACAAGACTGACCTTTTAAGTCTGACCTATGAGGCAGGACGGCAAATGGAGTCGTATGTGGAGTTAGACCGCCAAATGGCACTACTCCTCAACGGCATAGAGCGTCAGATTGCCCGTGACCGTGTCTTATTCGTCATCACAGGGACAAGCAGTCGAGAGGAAGAGGAGGAAAGTAATCAGGAACGTTACCGCATTCCGACAGGTACGTTCTATATCAACCGCACAGCCAACCTGCTTAACATGTATTTAGGAGCCATCTTCGGTTCTGCAAAATACGTGGAGTTCTGCCATAAGAACCACATCTATTTCAACCACCAGCTGTTACGCCAGAAGAATATCCATTTAGGAGAGATATGCAGTCGTTCCCAAGAGTTCCTGCTGCAACTGTCAGGGGTTCGTAACGTATACACTGCCAATCAGTTACTGACAAGCGACAGCTATTTACTTGAAAGCATACGCAATGGCTTTAACGTGGAGAAATGCGGTGACCTCATCATTGACATCGCACCTGGTTGGAAACTGATTAACGAAGACACATTAGAAAAGTCCATTTCCCGGTCGGCACATGTTCCCTTCCCTATCATTATCTATGGAGCAGGAACAAAAGCAGAGCGTATCCAGACCCCTGTCACTGTCGACCGCATAGCACCAGCTGTTGCTCGTGCTATCCGCATCCGAGCTCCGAATGCTTGTTCTTCTGAGCCACTTTTTTAATATTTAAAGGTAAAAAAGTAAAAAGGCTGGCAAAAGTACGGAAATTAATTCGTACCTTTGCATCCGTTTATATTTAATAAGGTAAAACAAAAAAGATAAGATATGAATTTAACCAAGATTTTAACATCGTTATTCGGCAATAAGTCTACCCGTGACATGAAACTGATTCAGCCACTGGTGGAGAAAGTGAAAGCCGCCTACCCTGAGATTCAGAAGCTTGACAACGACCAGTTACGCCAACGCACCAAGGATATCCAACGTCATGTGCAGGAATCTGCCAAGACGCAGAAAGACGAGATTGAGCGTTTAAAAGCAACGATTGAGGACACGCCCATCGATGAGCGTTCTGAAATCTTTAACCAGATAGACAAATTAGAGAAAGAAGCACTGGAGATTTACGAGGATGCGCTCAACGAGGTGATGCCCGAGGTCTTCAGCATCGTTAAGGAGACGGCACGCCGCTTCGCTGAGAACGAGGAGACCGTTGTGACAGCAACGGATTTCGACCGTGAGTTGGCAGCTGACCCGAAGAAAGACTTCATCACCATTGACGGTGACAAGGCAATATACCACAACCACTGGACAGCAGGTGGTAACGACCTTAAATGGGAGATGGTACACTATGACGTACAGCTCTTCGGTGGTGTTGTACTGCATCAAGGTAAGATTGCCGAGATGGCTACTGGTGAGGGTAAGACCCTCGTCGCTACCCTGCCAGTATTCCTCAATGCGCTGACAGGAAACGGTGTGCATGTCGTGACCGTCAACGACTACCTCGCCAAGCGTGACTCTGAGTGGATGGGACCGCTTTATATGTTCCATGGGCTGTCTGTTGACTGCATCGACAAGCACCAACCAAACTCTGAGGCCCGTCGTAAGGCATACCAGTGTGACATTACCTTCGGAACGAATAACGAGTTCGGTTTCGACTACCTTCGTGACAATATGGCAATCTCACCACAAGACCTTGTACAGCGTGCCCATAACTACGCTATCGTCGACGAGGTTGACTCCGTGTTGATTGACGATGCCCGTACACCGCTGATTATCTCCGGTCCTGTACCCAAAGGCGACGACCAGATGTTTGAGGAGTACCAGCCGTTGGTAGAGAAGCTCGTAGGCGTACAGCGTCAGCTTGCCACCCAGTATCTCGCAGAGGCTAAGCAGAAAATTGCCGAGGGACGTGAGAAGAACGACAAGAAACTGGAAGAGGAAGGTTTCCTCGCCCTTTTCCGCTCTCATAAGTCACTGCCCAAGAACAAGCCACTTATCAAGTTCCTTTCTGAGGAGGGCATCAAGTCAGGGATGCAGAACACCGAGAATATGTACATGGAGAACAATAACCGCCGTATGCCGGAGGCTGTCGAGCCCCTGTATTTCGTGGTTGATGAGAAGCTGAACTCCTGCGACCTCACTGATAAGGGTACGGCATGGCTTGCCAAACAGGTCAATGATGCCGAGCTCTTCGTGTTACCTGACATCACCAGTCAGCTCTCTGCCTTGGAGGCTGACACCTCCATCTCTGACGAGGAGCGTCTGAACAAGAAAGACGAGATGCTCAACCACTATGCCGTGCAGTCGGAGCGTGTGCATACCCTCCAGCAGTTGCTGAAAGCATATACCATGTTTAACAAAGACGATGAGTATGTTGTCATCGACGGCGAAGTGAAGATTGTCGATGAGCAGACGGGTCGTATCATGGAGGGCCGCCGATGGTCTGATGGCCTGCACCAGGCTGTCGAGGCGAAGGAGCACGTAAAGGTAGAGGCAGCCACACAGACCTTTGCCACTATCACCCTGCAGAACTATTTCCGTATGTACCACAAGCTTGCCGGTATGACGGGTACCGCATCTACGGAGGCTGGTGAGTTCTGGGACATCTATAAGCTCGATGTGGTGGAGATACCCACCAACAAACCCGTTATCCGTGATGACATGGATGACCGCGTCTATAAGACTGCCCGTGAGAAATACCGTGCTGTTATCGAAGAGGTGGTTCGTCTGCGTAAGGCAGGACGCCCGACCTTGATTGGTACGACCTCTGTAGAGATATCCGAGCTGCTAAGCCGTATGCTCGATATGTATGTCAATCCTGAGACGGGCAAGCGTGAGGGAATCCCTCATCAGGTGCTGAATGCCAAGTTACACCAGAAGGAGGCTGACATTGTGGCTCTCGCCGGTCAGTCGACCAACGGACTGGGTGCCGTGACGATAGCTACTAACATGGCTGGTCGTGGTACCGATATCAAGCTGTCACCTGAGGTGAAGGCTGCCGGTGGTCTTGCCATCATCGGCACGGAGCGTCACGAGTCACGTCGTGTGGACCGCCAGTTACGTGGTCGTGCCGGTCGTCAGGGTGACCCGGGTAGCTCTCTGTTCTTCGTATCCCTGGAGGATAAGCTGATGCGTCTGTTCGGCTCTGAGCGTATCGCCAATGTCATGGACCGTCTTGGTTTCAAGGAGGGTGAGATGATTGAGAGTCCGATGATCAGCAAACAGATTGAGCGTGCCCAGAAAAAGGTTGAGGAGAATAACTTTGGTATCCGTAAGCGTCTGTTGGAATATGATGACGTGATGAACAAACAGCGTACCGTCATCTATGAGAAGCGCCGCCATGCCCTGATGGGTGAGCGTATCGGTATGGATATCTCCAATATGATGTGGGACCGTGTGGTGAACATCATCGAGAATAATGACTTCGAGGGTTGTAAGGAGGAGTTCCTGCATATCTTTGCCATGGAGGTTCCTTTCACCAACGAACAATTCCTGAACGATCAGCGTGAGCAATTAGAGGAGGATGCCTTCCAGAAGGTAATGGAGACCTTCAACCGCAAGACGGAGCACATCCGTGAGGTTGCCAAACCTATCATCACCCAGGTATATGAGACCCAGGGACAGATGTATGAGCGTATCATGGTACCCCTGACGGATGGTCGTAAGATGTATAACATCCCCTGTAACCTGAAGGAGGCTTATGATACAGAGAGTAAGTCTATTGTCAAGGAGTTTGAGAAGCAGATGCTGCTGCATATCATCGACGAGTCATGGAAGGAGAACCTCCGCGCACTTGATGAGTTGCGCCATTCCGTACAGAATGCCAGCTATGAGCAGAAAGACCCGCTGCTGATCTTCAAACTGGAGAGTGCCAAGGTTTGGGACACGATGATCAACGAGATGAACAACCGTATCGTCTCCATCCTCATGCGTGGTGCTATTCCTGAGATGCAGAACGTGCAGGAGGCTGCCCCTGAGCAGCGTACCCAGCGCAACCAGTATACCGAGAGCAAGCAGAACCTGTCAGAAGAACAGATGCACGACCCCAATCAGGCTGCCGCAGCTGCTCATGACACTCGTGCCCAGCAGCCCCGCACTCCGATTATCAAGGATAAGCTCCCTGGACGTAACGACCCATGCCCCTGTGGCTCTGGCAAGAAGTTCAAGCAATGTCACGGACGTGGAATCGTATAAATGGGGAATTAGTAATTAGGAATTATGATTACTATCAATCATCTCAAGAAACAGTTCGGTGACACTGTTGCCTGCGATATCGAGCAGTTTACCATCAATGACGGTGACATCCTCGGTCTCGTAGGCAACAATGGAGCCGGCAAGACAACCCTCTTCCGCCTTTTACTTGACTTGCTGAAGGCGGACGAGGGTTCTGTTGCCATCAATGCCATCAATCCTGTCGAGTCGGAGGAATGGAAGCAACAGGTGGGTGCCTATATCGACGAGGGATTCCTCATTGACTTCCTCACACCTGAGGAGTATTTCAGCTTCCTTGGCAAGATTTCGGGTATGACGCAACAGCAGGTCGACGAGCGGCTGAAGGACTTCGAGCAGTTTGCCGCCGGTGAGGTCTTCGGACAGAAGAAGCTCATCCGCAACCTATCCGCAGGTAATAAACAGAAGGTGGGTATTATCTCTGCCCTCTTCCGCCGTCCGCAAACAGTGATCCTTGACGAGCCGTTTAACTTCCTCGACCCGTCGAGCCAACTCACTCTCAAGCATGTTCTTACTGACTATGCCCACGAGACGGGTGCCACACTGCTTATCTCCAGTCATAACCTGCAGCACACCGTTGATATCTCAACCCGCATTGCCCTTCTTGAGCATGGGGTCGTCATCCGTGACTTGCCTAACAGTGAGGGCAGTGCCGCCAAAGAACTCGACACTTATTTTGGAGGATAAGGCATAAAGCGAGAATAACGAAACTTCTTAACAAAACCGCAGACCCTCTAAGGGAAAACAATACCGCCGAGCACATCGCATAGGATGGCTCGGCGGTATTGTAACAGAACTGAATGTATCAATCTTATCCTCCAAAGTTATCGTACATGATGCTCTCTGGCTCTACACCGAGTGAGTCTAACATGGAGACGACAGCCTTCGACATCGGACCAGGACCACACATGTAATACTCGATATCCTCTGGAGCCTCGTGGTCTTTCAGGTAGGTGTTGAGCATCACCTGATGGACGAAGCCCGGGGTGTACTTCACACCAGCAGCGTCGGCTGCGGGGTCGGGACGGTCGAGGGCGAGGTGGAAGTGGAAATTAGGATACTCCTTCTCCAAGCCCAGGAAGTCATCGAGATAGAACACCTCGTTGAGGGCACGGGCACCATAGAAATAGTGCATCTCACGATCGGTAGTATGCAGTGTCTTCGTCATGTGCATAATCTGAGCACGCAACGGAGCCATACCGGCACCACCACCTACCCATATCATCTCCTTCTTCGAGTCGAAGTGTGGATGGAAATCACCGAACGGTCCAGACATGATGACCTTGTCGCCGGGCTTCAAAGAGAAGATATACGACGAGGCGATACCCGGATTGACATCCATGAAGCCTGAGCGGTCGGGCTTGAACGGAGGTGTAGCGATACGTACCGTCAGCATGAAGACATCACCCTCGGCAGGATAGTTTGCCATGGAGTAGGCACGGATGGTAGGCTCGGGGTTCTTACACTTGAGGTCGAACATCTTGAACTTCTCCCATGAGGGCACATACTCCGGTGTGATCAGGTCACGGTCGTAGTCGTTGTAGTCGATGCAGTCGAAAGCGGGAATCTTGATCTGTGCGTAAGAGCCCGGCAGGAAGTCCATGTGCTCACCGGCAGGCAGCTGCACCTTGAACTCCTTGATGAACGTGGCAACGTTCTTGTTGGAGATAACGGTACACTCGTATTCCTTGACACCGAGAATGCTCTCGTCGACATGGATTTTCAAATCACCCTTGACCTTACATTGACAACCTAAACGCCAGCCATTCTTGATCTCCTTACGGGTGAAATGTGGTTTCTCAGAGTCGAGGATCTCACCCCCACCCTCAAGAACCTGGACCTTACACTGTCCGCAGGAAGCCTTACCACCACAGGCAGAAGGCAGGAACACACCATTCTCGTTGAGGGTCGACATCAGACTGTTACCCTGTGCCACAGAAATGGTACGTTCGCCATTAATCTCAATATTCACGTTACCTGAGGGGGAGAGATATTTCTTCGCTACCAGCAGGATAACGACTAACAGGAGTATGACAATGAGGAAAACTCCTATACTATATGCTATAAACTGTCCCATAACGCTTTAGATATTTAGTCCGCTGAAACACATCATAGCCATCGCCATGAGTCCTACGGTGATAAACACAATGCCAAGACCCTGCAGGGGTTTGGGCACATCAGAATACTGCATCTTCTCACGGATGGCACCAAGAGCAACAATTGCCAAGGTCCAGCCTATACCGGAACCGAAGCCATAGACAACGGCATCCCAGATACTGGTAATAGCCTGAGAGTTGTCCGGCTCCATGAGGATGCGCTGCTGCATGAACAACGAAGCACCCATAATGGCACAGTTAACGGCTATCAACGGCAAGAAGATACCCAGTGCGGCATAGAGTGACGGAGAATACTTCTCTACGGTCATCTCCACGAGTTGCACCATACCAGCGATGACGGCAATGAAAAGGATGAACGACAGATAGCTGAGGTCAACACCCTCCACCAAACAGTCAGGACCAAGTACCTTGGTTTGCAGCAGATAGTTAACGGGAACGGTCACGGTGAGCACGAAAGTCACGGCGAGACCCAGTCCCATAGATGTCTTCACTGTCTTCGATACGGCAAGATAAGAACACATGCCGAGGAAGAAAGCGAAAATCATATTGTCCACAAAGATGGACCTGAATAATAGACTTATTGCGTGTTCCATATCTTATTTCTCTTTATAAAAGTAAGCACGATGAATCCAAATCACACAACCTACGAGGATCAATGCCATAGCAGGCATCGTCATCATACCATTGTTGACATAACCGAAGTCGTAGCAGGCATCGGGAATAATCTGGAATCCCAGCAAGGAGCCACGACCGAAGAACTCACGGAAGGCGCCGACAATCACAAGGATCATTGCGTATCCAAGACCGTTTCCTACTCCATCGAGGAAAGAAGGCCAGGGCTTGTTCATCATCGCGAAAGCCTCCAACCGTCCCATCAGGATACAGTTGGTGATAATCAGACCGACATACACGCTCAGCTGAACACTCACGTCGTAGGCGAAAGCCTTCAGGATCTGAGAGACAATAGTCACAAGAGCAGCGACAACCACCAATTGTACCACAATACGGATACGATTTGGAATGGTGTTGCGGATAATGGAGATAATCACATTCGAGAAAGCGGTGATTACCGTTACGGCAAGTCCCATCACGATGGCAGGCTTCAGCTGCGACGTAACGGCGAGCGCCGAACAGATACCCAATACCTGTCCAAGGATGGGGTGGTCGAGGTTCAACGGGTTAGTGAAAACCTCTTTATTTTGTTTACTGAATAATGCCATAGCTTACTTCTTTAAAATGTCCAAATACTTTTTCAAGCCTTCACGAAGCATGTCGCTGACACCATTGGAGGTAAGGGTAGCACCCGTGACACAATCAACCTCGTACTCAGGGGTCTCCACTTTCTTCACAACGGCAATCTTCGTTTCACCGTTCTCATCGGCAATCTTCTTACCTTGGAACTTCTCCTGCCATGCCTGTGAGTCCTTTATCTCAGCACCCAGACCAGCCGTCTCGCTCTCATGGTTGAAGTATGCGCCATAGATGGTGTTCAGGTCATCATTGACAGAGACGAAGGCGGAGATACCTCCCCAAAGTCCCATGCCCTTCAACGGGAACACATATTTCTTCTCTCCTTTGATGTCGCAGACATAATAGGAAAGGTCACCCGCTTTCTCCTCACTCTTCACAATCTCCTTATACTTAGCCTCTGCCTCAGCACCGTCCAAGCCACGGATATTCAATGAATAGAGAATCTGTTTCTTCACATCAAGTGCCACATTGGCATCTTGCATAGGCTTTAATGCCTGGAAGACAAACGCCAACAGGAAAGCCACGATGACAACAAGTATCGTACTATATATAATAATGTACGCGTTACTATTCGTATTTAACTTAGCCATAATTTCAATTCTTCAATTCTTTAATCTTTTCTGGCGTTTCGAGATATTACGCTCTACTACGAAGTGATCAATCAGCGGAGCAATCATATTACCAAAGAAGATGGCAAGCATCATACCCTCTGGATAGCCGGCGTTCTTCACACGAATGATAACAGCCATGGCACCGATGATGAAACCATAGAAATACTTACCACACTCTGTACGGCATGAGGTCACAGGGTCGGTAGCCATGAACACGGCACCGAAAGCGAAACCACCCAGAATGAAATGATGCCACCAAGGCATGGTCGTAGCACCTGTTGACTCGAAGAGAAGTCCCATAGCAGCACCTCCTACGAAAACACTCAGCATGGTACGCCAGGAGGCAATTCCTGTCCACAACAGGATAACAGCACCAATGGCAATGGCGATAACGGAAGTCTCACCAATAGAACCGGGGATGAATCCGAATATCATATCGCAGATGCAGGTGTCAGGAGTGATACCCTGAGCTATCTGTCCTAAAGGAGTCGCTGCCGTAAACGTATCAGGAAGGGTATTACCCAGCCCGAAGATACTGTCTTGCGCTACCCAGACAGTGTCACCTGTCATCTTCGACGGATAGGCGAAGAAAAGGAACATACGTGCAGCAATTGCGGGATTGAAGAGGTTCATACCCGTGCCACCGAATATCTCCTTGCAGAAGATAACACTGAATGCACAGGCAAGAGCCAGCATCCACAGCGGACAACCGATGGGCACAATCAGCGGAATCAAGATACCACTGACGAGGTAACCTTCTTGTATCTCCTCCCCTTTCCATTGCGCCCAAGCGAACTCAATGCCCAAGCCAACGATATAGCTGACGAGGATCTTGGGAAGTACGGCAAGGAAGCCATAACAGAAAATCTCGAAGAACGAAGCGGTAGCCAGCGTTCCTGCAGCAAGATAATTCTGATAGCCAATATTATACATACCAAACAGCATGGCAGGCATCAGCGCGATAACCACCATACTCATAATACGCTTTGAATCAATAGCATCATGGATGTTCACACCCGTCTTTGCCGTAGTGTTCGGCACATAGAGGAAGGTCTCGAATCCATCAAAGATACTACGGAAAGCGTGAAGCTTACCTTCTGGCTCGAAGTTGGGCTTAATCTTATTGAGATAATTTCTTAATGCGCTCATAGTCTTATGCGTTTTCTTTACGTAATATGTTCAGACCCTCACGGACGATACGCTGCAACTCCAACTTCGAGGAGTCAACAAACTCCGCAAGAGCGAAGTCCTCAGGACTTACCTCATAAATTCCAAGAGCTTCCTGACGGTCGATATCACCAGCAATAATTGCCTTGATGAGATACTCACCATAGATATCCATCGGCAGCACACGGTCGTACTCACCACTCATGATCATATGGCGCTCGCCACCCTTCACACGGGCATCCAGCGCATACTTCTTCTTACCACAGAGCCAAGAGAAATAGCTGCGGTTAACGGAGAACTGCTTGAAGCGTGGCATGATCCAGCCCGCAAACTCGTCCGCATCGTCTCCTTCAGGAATCACCGTAATCTCTGAGGTATGTGCGCCAAGGAAACCGTCCTTCGTGGTCACCTTACCTGTCAGCACATTACCATTGATGATACGTACATGATGGTCGGCATCATAACTGTTACTCAACAGCGTGGAAAGTTCCTCACCAACCAACATATCCACATAGGCAGGAGCTTTCACCTCACTGCCGCAGAGGGCTACTGTGCGGCGGAGATTCACCTTACCTGTATTAAACAGACGACCAATAAAGAGCACGACAGTAGGCTCCACCGTCCAAACCACCTCACCCTTGTTGACGGGATCAAGATGATTCACCTGTACTCCTACATTACCAGCGGGACATGGACCGTCAAAAACAGTCACCTCCACATTCTGATAATTCTCAAAACTGGAATGAACACCACAACCAAGGTATGTCTTGGCAATTTTCGACAAGGCAGTAAGACCTGTCTGGAAGTCACCTTCTTGTCCCTTTACCTCAAACTCGAAGTCTGCAGCCAGCGGCATGTCTCGTAATGCTGAGACAAAAACTGCCTTAGGCAACTGCGACGGGTTCGTTGAAACAGCATAAGGTAACTGATTGATGTATCCGAAGATTCCTGCTTCAAGCAAAGCGTCAACAACTGCTTTACCATCCATCTTCGTCACATCTTTCTTACCGAAATCAACTTGCTCCTGCTGGGCATCAGCCTCAACTCTGATGCAGAGCACTTTTCTACGTTCACCTCGTACTACTTCGCGGACTGTTCCGCTAACTGGAGAGGCAAACTTCACTTCAGGATACTGTTTATTGACAAACAAAGCATCCCCGGCTTTCACTTTATCACCCTCCTTGACAACGACCTTTGGAACGACACCTTCGAAATCATCAGGAACCAGTGCGTACTGCCCGTTAGATTTCAATTCGATGCGCTTTTCCTCAGCCTTGCCTTGCAGGTTGATGTCCAAGCCTTTTCGCAATTTAATTACATTTGCCATTTATATAAATGTTTAGGAATAAACTCTCTCAAACGTTGCAAAATTAATAAAAAATAGATATAAAATACGCAATTTTCTTATGAAATATTCCCACGTCACAACTTTTTATCGTAATTTTGCGGAGAAATCATAGCATAAGGAAAAAAATTGCAATCTCCGTCTGACAGAATGCATGCTCAAAAAAGGTTATAAGTGAAGGTACTTAAACGACTCATATACATCACCGTCTGGGGCGTCATTGGACTTTATTTTCTAATGATGACAGCATTTCATATACCTGCTTTCCAACGCTATATGGGAAACAAGGCTGCCGGATTATTAGGGGATGCGCTGGGAACCGAGGTTAAAGTGGGTAGTATTAATCCTGGATTCCTCAACCGGTTGGTGATTGATGACGTTCTGATCAAAGACCAACAAGGGAAGGATATGCTGATTATCCACCGCCTGGGTATACGAATCAGCCTTTGGGACTTGCTGAATGACAATATCTCCATCTCCTCCGCACAAGTGTTTGGGGCACATGCCAAGTTCTATCAAACAGCACCAGACATAGCTCCTAATTTCCAATTTGCCCTTGACTCACTTGCTTCTAAAGACACGACCAGTCAGACACCACTTGACTTGCATATCAACTCGCTCATCATGCGACATTCCAGTGTGCGCTTTGACCGGCTTTATGAACCAGAGACACCCCAGCACCTGAATCCCTCCCACCTTTATGTGAAGGATATCAGTACTTATATCATCCTCAAGACACTGACACCTGACACCATGAATATCAATGTGAAGAAACTCACCTTCACAGAGCAGTCGGGATTAAGGATAGATAAGTTCTCTACGCATTTCGAGGGTGGACGTTCCTATAGCCACCTCTACGACATGCATATACAGATGCCCGGAACGGACATCAGCCTCCACGAGGTGACAGCAAACTACCAGATGGAAGGTAATCAGATAAAGATGGAGTCCCTTACCTACCAAGGGGAAATTCCAGAGTCACATATCCGGCTGTCTGACATATCGTGTCTCCTACCCTCCCTCAACACTTTCAACAGCACACTGACTCTTGCCTCCCATATCAAGGGCAAGGGTTACGACATCGAGATACCTGACATTAATATCAGCTCTTCTACAGGTGATATAGATATCCATTGCAACGGCTTTGTCAAGCATCTCAATCATCAACCGGAATGGTCTGCTAATATCAAGGACATCTCCCTCTCCTCGAAGACACTGAATTTCATTTCCGAAAACTTGAGAGGAAGGAGAGTTGAGGTACCTGCCGTTATCGACCGGATGGGCGACATCCATCTGTCGGGAGATGTCAGAGGCAAGGCACTGGAACAGATTCGCGTCTATCAGCAGCTCCGTTCTGGAGCTGGTAATGCCACCGTCCACTTTGCCCTTAACCCCCAGCAAGACTTCACCGGTGAGGTGCAGACCACAGGTATCAACCTACGCCAGTTGCTAAACGACGAGCGTTTCGGTATACTTGCCACCAACATCAAACTGGCAGGTTCCCTTGCCAAGAATAAGGAGAAGGTACATGCCGACGGTATCATTCATGAATTCGGATACAATAACTACCGCTACCAGAACATCAAAGTAGACGGCAGTTATACCCAGAATACCATCAACGGACAATTATCCATCGATGATCCCAATATCTCTATGGAGGCGGAAGGCTTTGCCCAAACAGGTCATAACAAGAACATTGAGCTGAAAGCTGCCATCAGGAATTTCTCCCCACAGGAGACGCACTTCTCCGACCAGTGGAAGGATGCCCGTTTCTCTGCTAATATAGAGACGATGCTTAACGGCTCCAAACTGAATGACGCAAAAGGTTTCTTCCATATCACCGACCTCTCCATGAAGAGCAGTGAGAAGAGTTACGAGCTGGACGACCTGCAGATACAGACTGGTTTCGACGAGCAGACACACTACATGCTGATGAACAGCGACTTCGCTCAAGTGGAGATACGAGGTGATTTTGACTACCAGACGCTGACGCAGAGCTTCACCAACTTCCTCGCCAGCCAGATGCCGACCCTTCCGGGTCTTCCTCAGGTTAACCCGAATACGCAAAATAACTTCAACATTCACGCTGTCATCAGTAAGAGCGACTGGCTACAACAGCTCTTGAACGTGCCTCTTGCCATCAAGCAGCCTGTCACCTTGGAGGGATTTGTCAATGACAACATGAGGGATATCAACCTGGAATGTAACCTGCCAGCATTCTATTATAATGAGAGCGGATACCAGAATGGGCGTATTGTCATTAAGACACCAGGAGACACACTCACCCTTGATGCCAATATCACCAAGATTATGGACAATGGTAACCATTTTGAACTGGGACTGAAAGGAAAGGCACATAACAACCACCTGGTATCTTCATTCTCGTGGGATAATCATGCAAAAGACCGTATGAGTGGTGTCCTGAACAGTACTGCCAACTTCTTCACTACTCCCAGTGGACAACAGGTAGCATTCTTCGGTATCGCCCCGTCTCATATCAATATCCATAATACGCTATGGACGGCAGAGCCTTGTGCTATCAGCTATTCCAAGAACAGGCTGGAGATTAATGAGTTGAATATCCATAACGACAACCAGTATCTGATGGTCGACGGTACGGCATCAGAGAGTAACAGTGACTCGCTCGTTGTCAACCTCCATGACGTGGATGTGGCATATATCCTCGAACTCGTCAACTTCGATGCGGTCAGCTTCAGCGGTCTTGCCACTGGTCAGGCTATTGTCAAGGGCATTTTCGGGAATGAGCTGCAAGCTAATGGTGATATCACCGTTAACCAGTTTAAGTTTGAGAATGGGCGCATGGGCACATTGGATGCTCATGTCAACTGGAACACGGAGAAAGAGCAGATAGACATTCATGCCATCGCTGACGACGGAAAGGAGGCAATGACCTATATCGATGGTTATGTGTCACCAGCAAAAAACTATATTGACCTGGGCATCAAGGCGGATGGCACCTATATCGACTTCATGCAGTCCTTCACCCATAGCTTCCTCAGCAAGGTAGAGGGACATACCGATGGCGCCGTACGGCTCTATGGTCCGTTGGATGCCATCAACCTCACCGGTGAGCTGGTGCTCAATGGTCTTGCTCATGTCAAACCCACTGGTTGCACCTACCAACTTCGCAATGACACCATCCGCATGATACCTAACGAGATAGTATTTGCCGACTGCCCTATCTATGATATTCATGACCGCCAGGGTATTGTCACCGGAGGCATCCACCACGACTGCCTGACAAACCTCACCTACGACCTCTATATCAATGCCGAGAACCTGCTTGCATACGACTTCCCCGACTTTGGTGACGACACGTTCTACGGAACGGTGTATGCCACGGGGGACATCGGTATTCACGGACGTTCCAACGAGGTGGTCATTGACATGAACATCACACCAGAGGAGAACTCCGTCTTCGTCTATAACGCTGCCGACCCTGACGCTGTCTCTAACCAGGAGTTCATCCATTGGGGCATCACCGACCGGTCGCAGCCTTCTGACACGACCAAGGTGAGAACTTTGCCCACTGTCGAAGAGCGCTCCGACATGCACATTAACTTCCTTATCAACTGCTCACCCAATGCCACCCTACGGCTCCTGATGGATAGCCGTACCGCCGATTACATCACCTTACGTGGTGAAGGCGTACTGCGTGCCAACTGGTTTAACAAGGGCGGTTTCAACATGTTCGGTACCTATCGTGTCTCTGAGGGAACATACAATGTGACTATACAGAACGTCATCAAGAAGAACTTCACTTTCCAGGAGGGGGGCACCATCGTCTTTGGTGGCGACCCGTATAGTGCCAACCTCAACCTTCAGGCGATACACACCGTCAATGGCGTGTCACTCTCCGACCTCAATGTGGGCAGGAGTTTCTCTTCTACCGTGCGTGTCAACTGCCTGATGAATATTACGGGGCAGCCCTCTCAACCCGTCGTTGAGTTTGACCTCGACATGCCGACAGTCAATGCAGATGAGAAACAAATGGTACGCTCCCTGCTCAACTCGCAGGATGAGATGAACCAGCAGGTAGTCTATCTGCTTGCCATCGGACGTTTCTATCCTCAAGGTGCCAACAATGCAGAGAACAACAACGAGCAGAGCCAGACCTCCCTTGCCATGCAGAGCCTGTTGTCTGGTACGCTGTCGGGGCAGATAAACAATATTCTGAAGAATGTCATCAAGAGCAACGACTGGAGCTTTGGCGCTAACATCTCGACAGGTGATGAGGGATGGAACAATGCGGAGTATGAGGGACTCATCAGCGGGCGCCTTTTCAATAACCGGCTGCTTATCAACGGTCAGTTCGGTTATCGTGACAATACCAAGACTGCCAATCCCTCATTCATTGGTGACTTTGACATCCGCTACCTGCTGTTCCCTAACGGCAACCTCGCCTTAAAAGTTTACAACCAGACCAACGACCGTTACTTCACCAAGTCATCACTGAACACCCAAGGCATCGGTCTGATTATCAAGAAGGACTTCAACGGCTGGCGTGACCTCTTCCATTCGAAAAAGAAAAAGAAGGAGAAGAAAAAGTAAGACACGACGGAAACAACAGTAATATTTGCTTATCCCCTAAGGAATAGTCTCTAATAGGGTAAAGGAATATCTCCCGTACACCACGGGAGATATTGGAATGAGCTATGGGAGATATTAGAGTGAGGCATAGGAGATATCGGAGTAAAAAGGAGACGGATTTTGTTGACTTGCATGTAAAACACCCTGACAACAGATTTTGGTTTGACAACAGATTTGGGATCGTGCGAACAGAGAACAGAGAACAGTAAAGTTTTTCATTTTTATACTACAAATGTGCTTTATATTATATATATATTATATATAATATATATATAATATAAAATTTATTCTTCACTTATTTATTTCACTTATTTCACATTTTCTTACTGTTCTCTGTTCTCTGTTCTCTGTTCTCTGTGTCTTTCCCAGAATAAGGTTGACTCCTTTTAGGCCTTGTTCTTTAACATTTGCCTACCCGTACTGAATTGGTTGACTGTCTCGACTGAGTACAGTTGACTACTTTCACTGGAGAAGTTGACTCTTTTCCTAAGAACGTAGACTTCATACGGATATTGTTTACTTTTCATCTGTTTTTAGTTACTTTGCCTTGCTCCACCGTGCCGTTAGAGTTGACCACCGTGCGGTTGTTGCCTAAGTGATCCTTGCCGTAGTAGTGGAACTGGGGGGTGGCACCGCTGAAGGTGACATCCATCGCACTACAATTCAACATTGCAGTGAGTATCGTCAGCAGTATGTATATGAACCGTTTCGTCATATCATTTACAAAGGTATACCTTTTCTTTCAATTTACAAATAATTGAACTAGGAAGTGGATCATTCAGTCCCCGATTTTTCGAGAATTTAAATGATCAACCGACCCCATGATCAGGTAGTCCCAGATTTTTTGAAATGTTCCATCAATCCCAGTATTTAGTTTTTTCTAATTCCACTTGTGATGTTACAATATAACATGAGTCTTCAGAAGGTTGCTCATATTCCCAATTTACTACAGAAAAGAACT